>Ga0233438_10003948_pt1 | contig 13345 bp, 10 predicted proteins | sample SI_123_September_FD_182720 | JGI IMG/M metagenome (GOLD analysis project Ga0233438, IMG submission 182720) | Seawater microbial communities from Saanich Inlet, British Columbia, Canada - SI_123_September2016_10_MG | ecosystem: Environmental > Aquatic > Marine > Inlet | place: Canada: British...
TGATCACGGCCGCGACTAAGGCTTAGCATCTGCAACCTCAGCAGACACCGCCCCTTTCCTCAAGAGCGGCAAAGCCGACAACAAATAAAGCAAAAGCGAAATCAAGCTCAAACTCTTGACCCCACCCACCACACAGAGATTTTCCAACAGACCACCAAAGGTCACACCCAGCAAATTGGCCGCCAGCGCCATATTTGGATCCGTCGCCCGCTTAAAATGCGACGAAAAAATAATCCCACCAAAAAACACCGGCAAACAACTTATAAAAGTAGTGATAGCCTTTGCTCCAGCCGCCGGCAATGCAATCGCTTGCGCCGACAAAAAGAAATTGAGCAACAACACTAGAGTCAAAAGCCCATAAACAGCCGGCATCAAACTATGCAAACGCCGATCATCCAAACGCAAGACCAATAGATTTGCCAAAAAACTCAAGGTCAAAAAGCTAAAAATCACCACCGAACTCACGACCCAGGTATTACCAAACTGCAAAGACAACTCGGTACAACACTTGGTCTCCATCAACATAAATGCCTCACCCAGCACAAACATCGAAAAACTCTGCGGCGCGAGCAAGGACACTTTTTCGGCTTTAAATAAAAACGGCACCGGCAAAAAGATAATCACAGCCAGCACCACACTGTACAGCACCATGCCAACAGCATCAAACTGCAAATACAAAAACGGCCAATCATCAGTCGCTATGCGGACCTTGCGCTGCTCGTCATTAGGACTCCACAAAGACAACTCCGTATCATAAGCCAAACACTCTTTGAGCCTCGCATCAAATGCCGCCTTATCCTTACGCAGACCAGGTCCCAACAAAAACATGCAACTCTCGTAACTGCGATCGACCAATACGACCGGATCCTCTCCTGTCGCTGCTTTGATCGTATTGTACAAACGCACAGTCACAGGATGATCAGCCCCCGTAGCAAAAGCCAGCGACATGACCCCATCTGGCTTTAGGCAAGCATAAGCTGATTTGAGCGATTCCAGAGTATAGACATAATTGTCCACACGCATAAAGCTCGCCGTATTGAGAGTCGCCCCTGGATCAAGATCTGCAAACAAGATCATGTCGTATTTTTTGTCGGTATCATGCAAGTGCCAGCGAGCATCGTTGACGATCAGATTGACCTTTGGATCGATATATGGCTTGTCGGGATGCACAGTCTGACCAAAATATCCGATCACCGGATCGATCTCTACAGCATCTATTTTGTTGAGATGGCGGGCTTCTTTGAGACCAAATGCGGTATCATTACCCGATCCGGCCCCTAGCACCAGGATATCATCATGATGCTGCGCCATGCGATAGGGGATGCCATGCCACCGATAAGAGTGAGCAAGCAGATGATCATCGTTTTGCTTATTGCCGTTTTTTTCGTGCGCAGCCGCTGCCGCTTGAGCAGCACCACCCGCAACACCAACGGCAGGAGCATCAGAAGGACGCCTTGCAAACTCCTCCTTGGTGGGCACATGGATTGCCGAATGAAAATACAGATTATTACAAAACAGCATGTAATTGCCCTTGCCAAAAACACTATCGGCCGGCACATTAAAATTGAGTACTTCGAGTTTGCCATAAGGCGACCAATAGGCATTTTGACACGCAAAAAATGCCGCTACGATCAATGGCACAAACAAGGCCAACAGCCTGAGACTGCGATTGTACGCATAGATGCTGACTGCCACCACCACAAGCCAAATATATGGCGGACAACGCAACCAGGAGCAAAGAGCAAAAGCCGCCACACCAGCCAGGCTGCCCAAAAGATTGACCGAGTATGCTGCAAGCGGCGGCCTATCCTTAAACTCGGCTCCCACCCATGCACCTACCTGCTTAAACAAATAAAGCACGCTAAAGCTATTAAGCAAGATCAAAGCCAGCCCTTGCGCTACAGATAACGGCGAATTGCCGTCACCGATCCGCAAAGACACCTGGCACAAAGGCGTCAACGGCACGAGCACCACCGACAATACCAAGCACGCGATAGCCAAGGATACTTTGAGCGGCGAGACCTTTTGCGCTGGTTGGGCAATCCCTGCCGACGCACCGATAAAGGCAAGCATCAATATTAGATTGGGAAAGGCCCTGATGACCGGTATCTCGATCCCCAGCCATCTGATCGCCATCGTTTCTGCAAAAAGCATCACAAAGCTTGCAAAAAACAATTTCCCCATTTTATGTCCTGCCCTTTCGGCTTACGCTATTTGGTTTTGATTTGTTCGATAAGATCCTGGATACCATGCCAGTTTGGATCGGACGGATCGATGTCCTTGACACGAGCCAGACAAGCGTCAGCCTCATCAAAACGCGATTCGATTGCATAGAGCCGCGCCAGATGCAGCCAGCCGTTAATGTAATACGGATTGATGTCTACTGCTATATCCAAGAGTTTTTCGGCTTCTAAAAGATTGCCCTTTTTTATCAGCAAGGAGCCCAAGTTGCCGTAAGGCCACTCGAAGGTCGGATAATTGGCTACTAATGCCGCAAAGGTCTCGATGGCCGCATCCTCATCGCTAAACATCAAGTTGTAGCCCTGGATATTGAGTTGCTCGGCCATTAGAGGCACTGGATGCCGCGGGATCTTGGACCGCAAAAAACAAATGGCTTTGCGCCCCCACTCCCCATCTGGGTCCAGCTCGATTGCTAGATTGAGCGCGTCGCGCGACTGCTCGGTCCAACCCACTTGCTTATAGCGCAAAGCCAGCTCCCAGTACTCTTTTGGCGTCAGATCGTCCGGTACGTCTCGCGAAGGCACGCTCTGATTGGAGACCTCTTTCCAGGTAGATTGCAGCTTATCCAAATAATCATCGGCTTCCTTATCGCTCAGGCCAAGACCGAGTAATTCGTGACGCAGCTCGGCTAATTCGTCAGTGACGTCATTGGCATCGTCCGTATCAGAGGCATCATCTCCGCCTTCTCCGTGCTCTGCCCCTCCCAGCTGCCGCCCATCCTCTATGTCTCTTTCATCCTTTTTATTGAGTGCCTGCAAGACACCCATAAGCGCCTGAGCAAAACTAGCTCCAGCCTCAGACTCTGGGCCCGGCGAAGGCTCCAGCGGCGGCTCTCCATGCTCTGCCCGCTCCGTTTGCGCGTAATGCGTCAAAGCCTCGTGCGCCATCTGATGCCGCCCCATCAATGTATAGAGCGCAACCAGGCGCTGATACTCGCTTGCCGAAAGGCCGTCTGGGACTTGATCCGGGGGAATACTCATTGGATACCTGTGATTGACCTTTAAATGACTATCCCACGCCCGGGCTAAACTAAACTTTCACGTGTTTTTCATGGTGAGGGGTATAAACAATATACATCCCCCTTAATTGTGTTTAATGAGGCCTACCATGAGCGTCACCAAACTCGAAACCAACGAGAAGATCGACAAGCCTGTCGAACAGCAGACTAATACTGCACTCACAAACGAGACTCTGGATGCCAAACCAGCAGTAAGCAAGCAAGAAATGGCTGCAAACACAGCTGGTCTCACTAAAACTGGAACTCTGCCAGAGATCTCGATGGTCAATAAAGATGGCGTGGAAGATTTCAGGCAGCAGATCCCACTGGATGGTCCTGTACAAGTTGTTAATGGCACATATGCTCAAAAGCGAGTATCAAGCGAGACTGCAACATCATCAGATCTCTACAAGCCCCAGCGCAATGGCGGCGAAAACCCCTTACTAGATCCCACTCCAATACGCGAACAAAAGGGCCTGCTCAACAAATTTGAAGGGCCCTCCCCCGCAATGTTTAGCACACAGCGCATTGCCGAGACCAAAGTGGACGCAAGCGGCAACCCTGTAGAAAAACCGCCTACGCCTCAACAAATCCACGACAAAGCAGCTCAGGATCTTACCGATGTCCGCAAGGAACAAGAGTTTGCGGCTCGCGCCGGCTATATCGGTCTTGATGGCCGCAGGATGTTTCAGACAGACAACACTCTCAATCTCTGGTCTGACGGCAAAGTCAGCAAAGAAGACATCGGCAATCGCATCAAACAGCTCGAAGGCGAAGTCGGTGGCCGCACCCACACTCCTGACCGCGACAAGCAGCTCGATTCGGCCCGCGCCATCCAGACAATGGTGCAAAATCCAGACAAATACAGAGATTTTCTCGACAAGGACGGCAACTTTACTACCGAGTCTTACAAGGCCGGCATGAAAAAAATGGAAGGCAAGGTCCAGGCCGCGTCCGATAATGAGTCATTTACCGGCGAGACCCTCCGCCGCCACAACCAGCTCGAGTCTACCCGCGAAAACGACGCCCGCGCCAAAGAACAACAAAAAGAGCAAGAAAAAGCCGAGCACGACAAAAAAGTCGCAGATGACCGCAAAAAACTCGGTGAAGGCCTCCCCGACGATCTCGTCAAGCTCGCTCAGGTCCGCAAAGGCGAAGGCCCATACCAGGTCGCAGCGCGCCTTTTGTCTGCAGGTGGCGAAAAGCCCAGCCACAAAGAAGTCATGGCCCTCACGCGTGCTATGCAAGCCCAATTTAAAGCAGAAAACAGCGGCAACGGCGACATGAGCAGTCTCAAGGCCGGCCATGGCATGATGACCAAGCAAAATTTTGCCGACCTGCTCGACAAGATGCCTCCCGAAATCCAGGCCAAGCTGCGCAAGCACAGCACCTACAAGCCGTCGGCCTAGCCCTGCGACAGGCCTAAGGCTTTTTGCCGAGGATCTCTAAAGCACGTTCCAGCTGTACGTCATTTGAGACTCCATAGTCCACCACCATGGGCGTGCGTATGGTTTCATCCGGCTCCAGCCCTTGCTTTTTGAGGGCCAGGCTATCCACGGGGTAGGGACGGGCGGCAGGATTCTTGCCTGACACCGCCTCCAAATCAGAGTCTTGCTCCACCGCCACCTCATCCGAGGCGTCCCCAGGGCAGACACCAGATGGGGTGAAATAGCGGCCATTGGTGATGGAAAGAAAGATCTCTCGAGGCAGATATATGGGTATCTGAGCAAGCCCCTTGCCCAGTGTCCGCTCGCCGATGAGGGGCGCATGCCTGACGTCGCGCAGAGCTCCAGCCAACATCTCTGCAGAGCTTGCGCTAAATTGATCGACCAGGACGACGATAGGCTTGTCGGCCCAGATCGGCTTGGCGCGCTCCCGCTTTTCGCGAGACTGGACCTTACCGCCTATGGACTTGACGATCTCGATCGCGTCAGGAGTCAGCCTGTAATCGATGGTCTCGTCGCCGCCTTGCGGCGTACGCGCAACGAGCTTGACCAAAGGCCCCTCGCGTATGAGCATACTGGCCACGTAGAGGCACTGGTCGACTGCACCGCCGCTATTAGATCGTAGATCCAAAACCAATGCACGACAGTCAGCCAGGTCCGTCAGCTCACGCTCGATGATTTGATCGTTGTTGTTGCGCACAAAACTGTCAATTCGCTCAAAAGCTACACCACCTGGCAATCGCAGCGCCTTGCTCGTGGGCACAAACAGCCGCTCGGGCTTGACCGCAATGTCGAGCGGCTTGCCATTACGTTTTATGTGTAAGGTGACCTTCACGCCCCGCCTCTCTTTAATATAATCGGCCATCTTGTAGGCAGGCAGTGTGGCTAACTGCAAGGCATCGACGGCCATGACGAGATCGCCAGGACGCACGCCGGCAGCCAGAGAAGGGCACCCAGGCTGCATCGAGCGCACGATAAAGCCGCCGTGGCCGCGCTTGAGATTCATCCCAGTCGTAACGTAATACCCATCCCGAGCATCCGCCAGCCGCCGCGTGAGCTTAGCCGAATGCAGCTTGGTAAAAGGATCTCCAAGAGTCCGCAGCATGCGGTTGGTGTACTCGATCGCATCTTGGTCGGTCTTGATGCTTGACTCCCATTTATGCTCGTAGAGACCCCAATCGGCCAATTTGGACCGATCGTAAAAATATGCCTGGGTCAAAAGCCAGACGCGATGATAGAGGGCACGAGGATCTGTGTTTTGATAATGCCAAAAGGCCCAGACATAAACGACAGCACAGACGATAGACGCGGCCATGATGATCAGCATGCGCCTCGCTCTACTACTTGAAAAAAGCTTCACCAATGCCCACCCGCAAGCCAATAAAATAGATACTGTCGCAGCATCCGCCCTGGGGTGCACATGGAGACCCATTTGGCAGGCAAGGACACCGATGATTTTATACCCGTTTCGATCTCGCTCGGCGCGCGACCGGAAGGTCCTGCCTCGACGCCTGATCTATTGATCGATCCGGTATGCAAGATGATAGTGACGGCCAAAAATGCCGCTGACAAGACCCATTGGCATGGCGATGACTATTATTTTTGCGCCACTGCATGTTCGATCAAGTTTTCACGGCAACCCGCATATTATGCCGCCTCCCTGGCCAATCTCGGTTTAGAGACTACCGATCATACGGAGGCCTCCCCTCCGGTGACCCAAGATGACACCATCGATGACACTGAGCAACCGGCAGGTTACACCTGTCCGATGCATCCCGAAATAATCGAAAAAACAAATGTCCCCTGCCCTCTTTGCGGCATGGCTCTAGACCCTATGGACCCTTATGCGGCCATGCCGTCGGCTGCCACGGATAAAAATTCAGATGAACTAAGCGAGATGCGCCACCGCATGTGGTTATCACTCGCCGCCTCCGCACCTCTTATGGCCGAACATGCCTATATGTCCTGGACCGGCCAACATCAGGCTGTAATCCCGCCAGTCGCTAGTGCTCTGCTCGCCACATGGAGCCTGTGGTGCGGCAAGCCGATCCTTGTACGTTTTTGGGAATCTCTCAAATCCGGCCACAGCAATATGTTTACTCTGATTGGCTCGGGTGTGCTCCTGGCCTATGGTTTTAGCGCTTTTCTCATGGCGAGCGGCAAGGAGCACCAGATGCTCTTTTGGGAGTCATGCGCATCGATCATAACTCTGACGCTTTTGGGCCAGGTGCTCGAGCTCAAAGCACGCAAAAAAACCGGTGCGGCCATACAGGACTTGATGTCCTTGACTCCTTCGCATGCACATTTTGTCAAAATAGATGATGGAGAAATAGATATAGATGTATCAAAGATAGCAAAAGGCGATCGGATCAGGGTGAAGGCCGGAGAGTCTGCACCCTGTGACGGGCTCTTGCTGTCTGAAGAATGCTCCATTGACGAAAGCATGCTCTCAGGCGAGAGCATGCCTCAAGATAAAAAAATTAGTGATACCATTTATGGTGGCACAATCAATAGCGGCATTGCTTTTTTGATGCGTGCGACCCAGGTGGGTAGACGTACCCGCGTCGCACAGATCGTGCGCCTGGTGGCACAGGCCCAGCGCAGTCAGGCTCCAGTACAACGCCTTGCTGACCTTGTGGCCGGGTATTTTGTCCCGGCAGTGACACTGGTCGCCGTAGCAACATTTTGCGCCTGGTACTTTTGGCAAGCACCCGGAGATATCGGCAAGGCCCTTTCATTTGCCGTCTCAGTCCTGATCATCGCCTGTCCGTGCGCTCTGGGCCTTGCCACGCCGATGTCGGTGACTGTGGCTATGGGTCGCGGCGCGCGGCAGGGCTTACTGATCAAAGATGCTGCTGCCTTGCAAAAATTGTCAAAAGTCGACACGCTCATCGTAGACAAGACAGGCACGATCACTCAGGGCAAACCGACCGTCATCGAGGTCGTCAGCCATACGCCGACGTATACGCCTGACGATCTCTTGCGCCTGGCCGCCAGCATCGAAACGCACAGCGAGCATATCCTGGCCCGAGCCATAGTCGATGCTGCTCGTAAAAAAAATCTCTGCCTCTCTCCTGTGTCCGACCTTGCCATGCAAGTGGGCAAGGATATTGCAGGAACAGTTCAAAATCACCATATAAAAATCGGCAGACCAAAGACACCATCAAGCACATTACATCAGACTGCCACACCTATCGAGATCAGCCAGGTGAAAGATGGCACTGAGGTCCTGCTGGGCACCATATATGTAGCAGATGAAATCAGGAGCACCAGCCCGACAGCGATCGCGCGCCTACGCAAAAGAGGTCTATCGATCTCGATGGCCACGGGTGACGCTCAGGGGCCGGCCCTAGAGATCGGCCAAAAGATCGGCTTGCCAGCACAAGATATCGTATATGGTGCACTGCCGGAGACCAAGCACCGTCTGATCGAGGATTTAAGAGCTTTCAAACCGACCAAAAAGATCGTCGCCATGATCGGTGATGGGATAAATGATGCGCCAGCCCTGGCACTGGCTGATGTGGGCATAGCTATGGGCGGTAGCGGTCTCGACAGCGCCATTGCACTCGAATCAGCCGACATAGTCTTGCTGCGATCCGACCTGATGCTCGTAGACCAGGCCATCGAGCTGAGCCATGATCTCGATGCCAACATCAAGCAAAATCTTGCCCTGGCTTTTGCCTACAATCTCCTAGCTGTGCCGCTTGCCGCAGGCACGCTCTATCCTGCTTTTGGTCTTGCTATGACACCAGCGGCCGCAAGCCTGGCAATGGCCTTGAGCAGTGTCTGCGTGATTGGCAACGCTTTGAGGCTCAGGCGCTGACGCCACTTAAAAACGATTCTAATCGCTCAGCCGGCCCTTTGGCCTCGTCGAGCAGCTCTGCAAGTCGTTTTTTATTGGCATCATTTTCTGTAGAAAGAAGAGAGATCTTTTCATACACTTCCAATAATTCTTGCACAGGAGCCATCAACTCGCTTTCGATGGCCAGGTCAAAGGCTTCTCTGGCACGACGACATTCGAAAGCCATGTCTGTATTATCAAAGACACGCACGGTGTGTTTGAGTTGCCTAAATACCAGCTCGCTGGTGGTTTTAAGCTTGCGCAATACATCGTGGTCCATGATCAGAGGAGCACAGGGCAGACCGATAAGGGATGGCAACTCGCCCTGTACTGCTGCTTGAAAAGCATCATTGGCAAAGACTATCTCGTCTTTATCGTTTGTTACTACGAGCGGCATATCGATGCCTGCAAAAGCCGAAGCAATGGCGTCATCCTCCTGAGCACGGCTAATTCGACGAGACTCGCTGAGCTCGTCGTCACTGCCGGCGATGGCAGCCTCTTGCTTTTGGATTTGATAACGACAGGCTTCGCCATCTAGCTCGAGATCCTTGCGTGTCAAAAGCAGTCTGGCGAGTAGATCCAACGGTGAGCGGAGGTGTTCGAGAGACAGATCAGCAGCGTGACTTTCCAGGACGATCTTTGGCTCTTGCATGATGCGCCGGGCCTCATCTATCTGCCTCAAAACTGGAAAAAAGCGCTTGCCCACTTGCACCAGAACAATGACCTGGGCAGTCACAAAAAGACTGATGACGATCATGGCAATCAAGTCTGATTGCAAAAGAGAGTGTTGTAATAGGTTTTGCAGTTGGTTTTCCATGATTATGATTATTGATCGCAGTCTATTTTTGTCATCTAGTCGTCAGAAGCCTTTTTGTCAAATCTCGTCAGTGCCTCGCTGATAGCATTTTGCTGGGCGGCCAGGCTGGTGGCTGTGCGCCGCAAGCGACTCTGGTCCTTTGCCTGCCAGGGGAGGATGATTTTTTCGCGGATGAGAGCGAGCGAGCCGATGGCTGATACCACCTGTGGTCTCACATCGGCCTCGAGCTCGGTATAAAACTCCTGCCTGGCTACGTCGACCTGATGGAGGCGATCGAGATCGTAAAAATAGGCCATGTCGACATCAAAAGGATGGCGAGCTGGTTTGTAGGCGATCTCGGCAAAACGGCCTGAGGCAAACAAAAATTGCTCACGACTATTTTCGGGGTCTTTGAGGATCTGTGACCATTTTTTTTGCCATGGCGCATCAAGTGCGGTAGAGGCGTCGGCCTTGATGATGGCCAGGATAGAACGGCCGAGGAGATTGGCGTGCTGAACACTGCCATCTTTGCCCAGGATGGCTATCCCGAGTGGCAGGCGTTCGATGGCTTGCTTGAGGAGTGGATTGGATTCTTGGCGGGCCTTGAGTGCGGCTTTGTTTTTTTCTTGGATAAGGGAGTCGAGCTTTGCCGGCAGGGCAGCGATGTCGTTTTCGAGAGTGACAATTTTTTCCATTTGGTTTTGGCAAAATTTTTCGACGGCGAGCAAGGAGTCGCTGTTGCTGCTTGCGCCGTATTTGCTGGTCAATTCGCGGGCAAGGGCGTCGACTGAAGCAAAATAGCGGTCATCAAAGGCTTTTTCGCTTTCTTTAACGGAGTCTATGTTTTTTATTTTCCTGCGTTTTTCCTTTAAAAAGTCGCGGCAAGCAGTACTGAGGGCAGTGAGGCGGCGGCTATAGGTGTCGATGCGTAGCTTAAAAAAACCAATAAGAGCGGCATTGCCCAGGACGAGGAGAGCGAGGGGAGCGAGTTCGAGTTTGCGGCTTTGCCAGAGAGAGGTCGAAAACCACAAAAGAGCAATGGAGTCGAAAAGGGCGACCGCTACAAATGTCACTATCAGAAAAATGATCCGCGAGTCTCCTGGGGTGTGGGGCGTACATACCAGACGTCAGATTTAGATTTTACCCTCTTGAGCCCATTCTTGAGGTATCTCGATGTGGGGAGAAAAATCAAAGTTTTGGTGGTTGGCATGGGCGATAACGAGAGAGGCGCGAAGCTGGTCGTAATCATGAGAGATTTCACGCTCTATTTGCGTTCTTTTTTCGCTGCCAATCTCATATTTGGAGATCTCGAACTGGCGGTGCTGGATTTTGATGAAATGGTCGAGGATTTTCAAGATGCTGGTGATGGTGTGTCTTTCATCGCTCTGATTGACGATAAATTGACCCAGATCGCGCTCAACTTTGTCGAGGGTTTCCTTTTCAAATTGTTTTTCCTGGATGGTGTTTTCGAGGTAGCCGTTGATGAGGTGGGTGCCGTCGCGTGGGGTGAGCTGCTCGTACCACTCGCTGACGATCTTGCTGGCGTGAAATGTGATTCTGCGGCGATTTTCTGTCATTTTCTCATCCTCAATCTGTGGGAGGTATATCTCATTTTTGATTTTGCAAAAAGGGTGCAAAAACCGGTGACAACAGTGGACAACCGGTGACGAGTTTGTCACCCATCGTCACCGGTTGTCTACAAAACGCGGCTCGATTTTATTTATGGAGAAAATAGGAGCCTAATGCCCGGCAATCTTTAGAAAAGTACAGTGAGGAGAAAAAAACGGTGACAACTGGCGACGACTTTGTCGCACTTTGTCACCGGTTGTCTACGTTTTTTGGCACTCCTCTGTAATTTCAAAAACAAGATACCCAGGCAGAAAGAGAGCGTTGGAGAGAGTGAGAAAAACAGAGAAAAAACAACAGAAATCACAAAGAAGATCCAACGCTCAATCATACGCTATAGTAGCTACTAAAACAAAAAAAGAGAGGATGCCTTTGCCACCACTGGCAATGACACCCCCTCTCTCTTTGCTTTTCTCAGACCGTCTACTTTTTACCTTTGCGATGGATCCTCGAACTGATCAAACTTGTCAAAGACGATCGTGATCGTCATCAACATAAATCCGATGCCGGCGAACAGAAACCAGGCCTGGGTCTGGGTATCCGTCGCCCAGCACGAGATGGTAAACGCAGCGATCATCAGGAGAGCCGAAAGCCCTCCCCGGATACGCTCGGGCACAGAGGCCACTTGCGGTTGGCGAGCCATGTGATATTACTCCTTTTTCTAACAGCCCAAAAAGCGCTTACTTGGTAGCGCCTTCGTCCTCCAGATCGAGCCAATCGCCCTTGGGCAGATCGAGCTCTTCCCACTTGACCTTGGACGGATGATCCTTTTTGATCTGCGCCCATTCATCGGCCAGGACGGTCTCCTTTTCACGGAGCAAGGCCGCCAGAGCCTCCATGCGCTCCTTGTCCGCCTCCACGATGTGGCGAGCGGCCTTGTAGCACTTGCGCGTGATGTAGCGCCACTCACGGTCGATCGCATTGGCGAGATCGGAACCAAAGGCAGCACTGCCACCACCGGTACCGGCAAACGGACCTTCCGGCCGATCGCCGACCGAGATCGGACCCAGACGAGACATGCCCCACGTAGTGACCATCCGGCGAGCCATATCGCAGGCCTGCTGAAAGTCATTGGTAGCGCCGGCGTCGCAGGTACCCGTGTAGACTTCCTGAGCAGCACGCCCGGCCATGGCCATGACGATGCGACCCAGAGCCTGATCACGAGTGATGCTGACACGATCGGTGTCGGGCATCGTCTGCACGTAACCGAGAGCCTTGGAGCGACGCATAATCGTGATCTTCACGACCGGATCCGCACCAGGGGCCACTTCGGCAGTCACAGCATGACCGCCTTCGTGATAGGTCGTCTCCTTCTTGTCCGAGTCCTTCATGCGCGACTGCTTTGCCGGATCGGCATTGCCATAGCGCACAAAGTCGACGCCCTCGTCAAAGTCGGTCATCCGCACCTCTTGCGGCAGACCAGCCTCGAGCTCGGCAGGCAGAGGAGCATCGGCCGCCAGGCCCATTTCCTCGCGCAGCGCAGTCCGAGCCTCATCGTAGCGCTCGGCCGCGATGATGAAAGCACGCTGGCAAACGCCCTTGATCTCGGCACCGGAGTAACCGAAGGTACGCTTGGCCAGGGCCAGAGCAGTCACATTGGCAGCCAGCTTGCGGTTGCCCATGTGGATCTTGAAGATCGCCTCGCGACCAGCGACGTCCGGGAGATCGACCGAGACGTGGCAGTCGAAACGCCCCGGACGCAGGAGGGCATCGTCCAGCATGTCGACACGGTTGGTCGCCGCGACGACGATGATGCCTTCGTTGGAGACGACGCCGTCCATCTCGACCAGGATCTGGTTGAGAGTCTGTTCGCGCTCCTGGTTGGAGCCGGCAGCAGTACCGCCGCCGCGCTTGCCGCCCACCGCATCGATCTCGTCGATAAAGATGATGACCGGCTTTTTGGTCTCCGCGTACTTTTTGCGCGCGCCATCGAACAGATCGCGCACACGGCTAGCACCGACGCCGACGAGCATCTCGACAAAGTCAGAGCCCGAAGTAGCCTCAAAAGTACCATCCGTCTCGCCGGCGATCGCCTTGGCGAGCAGGGTCTTGCCGGTGCCGGGAGGGCCGACGAGCAGGACGCCCTTAGGCAGGCTCGCACCAAACTTGGCGTAGGCATCGGCCCCGACGAGTCCTTTGACGACGCGCTGCAGTTCCTTGACGGCCTCGTCATTGCCGGCGACGTCCTTAAAGGTCGTCGGTGCTATCTTGCCCTTGAGCGCATCACCGCTCTTGGCGCGTGACTTGCCCATATTGTTCATGCCGCCGAGCTGCTTCATCTGCGCCTTGCGACCGGACATCATGAGCCAGATCATGACGCCAACGATCAGCAGAGTAGGACCCCAGTTGATGAGGAGGGCAGCGATCGGATCGACCTCGACCTCACGCACTTCGTAGGC
>Ga0233438_10003952_pt1 | contig 13338 bp, 5 predicted proteins | sample SI_123_September_FD_182720 | JGI IMG/M metagenome (GOLD analysis project Ga0233438, IMG submission 182720) | Seawater microbial communities from Saanich Inlet, British Columbia, Canada - SI_123_September2016_10_MG | ecosystem: Environmental > Aquatic > Marine > Inlet | place: Canada: British...
TTTTGGCGTTTTCAGACGATGTTTACTTCATTCAAACTGCAATAATATTTTGAGGCCGTTTTTGGCGTTTTCAGACGATGTTTACTTCATTCAAACTGCAATAATATTTTGAGGCCGTTTTTGGCGTTTTAAGACGATGTTCACTTAATTCAAATTGCGAAAACATTTTGAGGCCGTTTTTGGCGTCTTAAGACGATTTTTACTTCATTCAAACTGCAAAAATATTTTGAGACTGTTTTTGGCGTTTAAAGACGATGTTTACTTCATTTAAACTGCGAAAAAACTTTTAAGCCGTTTTTGGCGTTTTTAGACAATATTAACTTCATTAAAATTGCAATATATTTTGAGGCCGTTTAAGGCGTTTTCAGACGATGTTTACTTCATTCAAATTGGGAAAATATTTTGAGGCCGTTTTTGGCGTTTTCAGACGATGTTTACTTCATTTAAACTGCAACAATATTTTGAGGCCGTTTTTGGCGTTTTCAGACGATGTTTACTTCATTCAAACTGCAAAAATATTTTAAGGCCGTTTTTGGCGTTTGATGAGGTGAAGATAGTCTACAAGACAGTCCCTCATCATTTACTACGCAACATCATGAACTTCGCCCTCCGTCGGACAGACTCAAGTCGGATGGACGAAAACCTCACCTCTTTATGACATCTGCCTGTTCCCATATTCTGTCCATATAAGCAACGCGTCCCCTGTTTAAACCACTCTCTCCATCTAACGTCCATTGAATAAACCTTCCCTCCTAGTTATATGGTTGACTACTTCTTGACTCACTAAATGGTGACTGAAGTTTACAAAAGAATCCACGCTGCATAGAGATAGATAATTTTTTTTTTTTTTTCTAAAAGTGCGACAAGAAGATAACAAAAACCATCAAGGAAGGGAATAATTTTACAAAATGGGTGAACAAGCTACAGGTTTACCTAAGTATAAGGTTAAGTTAGAGTCCTTAACATTACCTATTTTAAAACTCATCGCTGAGGTTATTGATCCAATTAAATATAAGTCAGATTACAGTAAGGCTAGAAAGAGCGTTATATATAGTTACTTGTCAAATAAGAATGAACATGATGCTATAAGTTTTGGCTGCATTTTAAACGTTACAAATAAAGAGAGCCATGCGCTTCTCATTCCGGCGGATAAGCCTTATAAATACGTAGCTAACAATGATACATTGTATTCATTTAAAAATCTCGTTGAGGATCAGTCAAATGTACAAGAGGAAGATCTGGAAAGTGAGTTTTGGATAATCGATGACGATCGGAGGACGACGGAGGACTATGGAACTGATACGAAAATAACGCGTGAATTTATCAAAAAAGTTTTGACAAACCGTGAAGCTTATCCTCAATTGGAAATCTCTTTTACCTGTTGTAAGACTTCAACGAAAACTGAACCGAACAATGTAAAATTTGATGTTCCACCGTTTGAAGCAGAAAATGAAAGAAATAAAGCTAATAAAACAGATAAAAAACCAAATCCGACGTTAAAAACTTCCACTCCTTTTCCAAACTCCACCAGGCGTTTCATTGAACAACCACATATCCCTTTGCCAAAATTAAATGAATCAGAGGAAGAATTATTAAGCGATATAAACGAGGCTATTAAAAGATCAAAACAAGATCAAATAAGAGATAATTTAACAAATAGTAAGTTCAGTACAGATGATAACTACGAATTTATCAATGTTAGAGACCAAGCTAAAATTAAAATATCGCTGAAAACTTTAGGATTCGATAATTTGAAAAATATGAAAAGCTGGATAAGCGATAGCATTTTTTCTTTAGATTTGGCTGGGGTAACCGACGACAGATTGAGAGTTTCTCAACTGCTCGCTAATATGAATGATAGCCTTAAAAATATAGTGATAAAGAAATTATCACGTAATGATGATTTAGAAGGACTACCGAAAGTCAATGATGTTTTTGATGCTCTTACGGAGTGTTGTGGAAATATGACTATTGACTCAAGGAAAAGTGTGGAAAAATTCCAAATTAACCTTAATAGACCGATTATTGAGCAATTTTATGTCCTTGAAAATATTTTAGATAGAGCTTATCCGGGTAGAGGAGCGGATTCGATAAGGGAATTAGCGGAAATGAAGCTTATTGAAAAATTACCGCGATCAATCTCGGATGAATCTTTATTTAAATACCGGGATGAACATCTGGAGACCATAGAATTACTGGAAATAATTCAAAAAATTATGGATGGCTCTAAAGATTCGCGATCTGTCAATTTTTTAGATAAAAGTACGATCGTTTGTTATTCTTGTGGTAAAAAAGGACACAGAAAGGCCGATTGTAGAACTTCTCGTAAGAAATTTGGTAATTCAAATGATTTCAAAAGAAACGATAAATATCCTGGGCCTAAACAATACTCAAATTCAAGTGGATTTGGTAACAGGAATTTCAAATCGGATCAGAGCTATCCGCAAAATTATTCTAGATACAATGATAGAAGACCATTCAAAAAAGAAAACTTCGTCAAGTCAAAAAGAGAAAATTTTGGTAAAAACTACGGTAGTTATAATCAGAAATATTCAAATGATCGTAAGTTCCAAAATAAGAGTCATTCCCAGTCTAAGCCAAGATTTTCTGGAATTTGCTCTTTTTGTAAAATACCTGGGCATGCTAAAGAAACTTGCTTTAAGTTCAACCGCCAAGAACAGCTGAACTATATCAAAGAATTTAATACCGATAAAAGAGACGATTCAAATGGTTTGGATGAATTCCGGGGTAATTATAGAAACTAACCAAAATGGTTAAATCCCCAACTTGTAATATAGTCATAAAACAATATTTAAATCTTGAAAATTTTGTAAGTGTTCATGTAGATAATGCCTTAGTAGATACGGGTGCTACCTGTTCGTTTGTACATATTAGAGCTCTCTCGGACTCTATAATTTTATCAAAAACAGATGTTAATATAGGTAATATAAAAGAGAGCAATATGCTCTGCATCAAGAAATCCTTAAATTGTAATATCATCATCGAAGAAAATGATGAGATCCCTGATAGAGAACTTTACGTTCTCGAAGATCCAGATATCTCAGTTAACGCCATTATCGGCATGGATCTCCTAAGCAATCGCCAGATTTTGAGCAATTTTATATCAATAGAGCATAATGAAAACGGATTGGAGTATTTGAGGAAGATGATTGACACCGAAAATAATAACTTTGAGGTAAACTGTTTACGAAAAACAGTAGACACCAGAAAAAACTCTATATATTGCAAAGAGTTTACTATGATTATGCCGTTGGATACGGTAAATATTCCAATAAATATACCCCGGGGGTACAAGCCATCTAGGTATGAATGGGCAAAAGATCTTATGAAATATAAATTAAAATTTACAGTGCATAACGATGCGGGAAGTGTGGAAATCTCTAACCCATCAAGTTATTTGATTAGTATTATCAAAGGCACAACATTACTTACTAAGGTTAATGATAAAAGTAATGAAAACATGAATATTTTGGTAAAAAAGGAAAATATAACGGAGTCTGAAAGACTCGTTCTCGATGAAGAATTTAAAAAATGGAAAAGTCAACGACAGGAGCTAATTAAGAAAGTTCCAATACAAGATGAGATTGACAAAGCAGTTGCGGGTGCACCTACGGAATACGCTAAGGGATTAAAAGATGTTCTGGCCAGATATCATGTTTCTTTTAGCAGATCCAATAGCGACTGCGGATTAAACCAGTCCTACCTGGTTGATTTAAAATTGAAAAATAAGGACATTGAACCTATTTATTGTAAACCATATAAAATTGATATGTCATCTTTAGAAGAAGTCGAGAAAAAACTCTCGGAAATGATGAATGCGGGGATATTAGAACCCACGATAAGCCCTTGGAATAGTCCTTTATTAGTTGTCAAAAAGAAGGACAACAGTCTGCGCATTGTTAATAATTTTAGCGCTAAAAGTAAAGTCGGGTCATTAAATGAAAATCTACTTCTTCCTCGATTTCCATTACTTCCAATTCGTAGCATTTTGACAAAAATAAGCTCTGGCATTGCTAAATTAAGGTTAAAATACCCTCAGGGCAAGATTTGTTTTTCCTCCATTGATATACGTAATGCGTTTTATAGCATTTCTATACGTGAGAACTCCAGAGACATAACAAGTTTTATGTTTGGATCAAATCAATTAAGATATTGTAGAATGAGTCAGGGATTAAGTTCTTCCCCATCAAATTTTCAATCATTCATTACACGTATTATGGAAAATATTAAGGGCGAAAATGACGAATTTTTTTTACTTATGTATATGGATGATTTCCTCATCATCGTCATGAAGGAGAACCACAACGAAGTCATGTCGCGAATCTTCGAAAGAATCGAACAAAATAATTTGGTCATCGCGTTAAAGAAATGCGAGTTTTTTAGTCAGCAAACAAAATTTTTGGGCTATATCATTGATTCTTCGGGTATTAAAGTTGATAAAAAGAAATTAGAGGCACTTTTAGCTTTAGAACCTCCAAAAACGGCTAAAGAATGCATGAAAATAATTGGAAGTTTTAACTTCTATAACCGCGCAATAAAGGATGCTTCTATATTTCTCGACCCCATAGCTAAAGGGTCGGGCCAGGGTAAAAACTTCAAACTAACAGACGAAATGGTTAAAGGGTTAGAACATATAAAAAATGAGATTGAAAAAGGAATTGAATCGTCTCATCTTTCTTACGTAGATGGTTCTGATGGAAATTTCATCTTTATGGCTTCCGATACTTCACTTACAAAAACTGGAAGTGTAGTTGGAAATTGCCAATTATTAGGAGATAAAGTTTCAAACATTTCTATCTCAGCATACTTTTCTAAAAAACTTACCAATCAAGAAATGCTCTTATCAAGTCGAGCAAGAGAACTAATCGGTATCCAATTGGGATTACAGAATTTTAAAGATATTCTGCCTAAAAGTGCGCCGGTCTTAGTTTTTTGCGATCACAAAAGTTTGGAAGGGATTAAACATTCTGGCGAAATTAAAACTTCAGGGACGACACGAGTCCGCAGAGCTTTCGCTGAGGTCCTTGATTACCCAAACATAATTTTGAAATACCTACCAGGCTCAGACCCTTTAATAGAGGTAGTAGATCACCTATCACGAGGAGACTGTCTAGTCAACTCTATAGATAAGGAAATTTTTCACCCAAGAAATTATGAAAAGATCGACAAGGAACTGAACACTCTTTCTCAAAATAATTTATCATCGGCTTTTCATAAGGCTCCCCTCATTTCTAGAGAAGAGGTCATCAAGTGTCAATGGAGTCACGAGTTTTTTGGTAAAATTTTGAAATGTAATGATGAGGATAGACCTTTTACACTTAAGAAGATCGACTATATTATTAACAAAAAGCTTTTATATAGACAAGCCTCCTCGGGTAAAGCACTTTGCGTCATCCCAAAAGAACTTGGTTTTGAAATAATTTCGTTCATCCACATTGCGTCTTTTCACGCCAGTCGCAAGAGTCTAGATTCTATTCTCCGAGCAGAACCTTTGTGGATTGAAGCAAAAACGAAATTAATAGATCAAATATGTAAAAATTGCCTATCTTGTTACATTTCCAGTCCAACTAAATATTCAACTGAGAAAGTAAATACCATGAGGAAACCAGCACTCAGAAGAATTGAAAAAATATATATCGATATCTTTGAAACACGTAATGAAGGAGTCGCCACATTGTTTTTGACAATGCTGGATGAGTTTTCTCTATTTTTGAAAGCAGAGGTTATTAAAAGCAAACAGTCAAAAGACATCATCCCCGTTCTTATGCTTATGATAACTTACCTTGGAGCTCAGGGTAGTGCCATAGTCATATGCGATAACGGTGGTGAGTTTATTTCAACTGAAATAATCGCCGTGCTAAAATCACTTTGTGTTATTCAAGCTCATATAACTCCATACAATAGTTCAAGTAATCTTGTAGAGAGAGCTCACAGAGAATTAAGAGCAAAAATGAGGCTGGCAAATATGTCATCAAAGAATATCGAGCTGATTGTTAAATTGGCAACAAATTTCTATAACCACAGCCCTAAGTCGGGACTGTCCAATTATACACCTATGGAAGTCTTCAGCAACATCAGTATGCCCACATTTTTTAGCGATATGGACATTAAATCAATAAGAGAACAACAAGAAGTGGACATTAAAGAGTACACCGAGAACTTAGAAAATTTTCAAAACGACATTGCAAAGACAAAAATCGATAAATACTTTCTCAAGGACACCACCAAATCTGTAGTTTTAGCAGAAGGCGATTTGGTTCTAATAAGGGACCCCCGCAAGTTGCTCGGTCATGACACACCCGCAAGAGGTCCTTACTTAGTTATAAAAAATAAATATGGTAACGCGTTCGAACTAAGAGAAATTTTAACAGGAAACCACGTGTTACGTAACTCTAAATTTTTAATAAAGCTACACCCGGATGAGAAGTTATCTAATCTTTTGAAATCATTGGAGGGCAAAAATGCTCTCGACTTAAATGAAAATGAATTAGTAACAAAAATTTGGGGTGATAGAGAGTTAGTGTCTTCGCCACTTAATTGCGATGAATTACAGTATCGTTCCCTCTCAAAGAAAAATTATAATTTGAGATCGCGCAGATGAAAGCACGATCCTCTGGGATGAACCATACCATAATGGTCCTGCTCACGCTTGTAAGTAAAAATGATGCTTTGCGCAACAACAGTACTATCGATCATATCAATCTACTTAAAAATGGCATAGCTCTCGAAGAAGCACCGTTTTTGAGTTATCACGTTAACGATGAGTTACTGTCAAGTATAGAAATCAATATGTTCCCTGAAATTTTTCAGTTTGAACAGGACAACAATAACATGTGCTTTCACTCATTGAGTAGAAAGAATCTAACCGAAAAATCGATTGTGTCTATGAATAATCTTATTGGAGAATTTTTCGGGGCCATTAAATTAAACCTTTTCGAAAACAACGAAAGAAGACTTTTCCATAACATTATACTTCTCCGAGAAAACGAGCGCGAAATACCTTTTGAAACGCTCTATTGGGTTACAAACACTGACAAGTGGAATGTTGTCAAAACTCCTAATCTTTTGGCTGAATTCAGTAAGGAACTCCTGGACCGTAAATCTGAGACTGCTATGCAGATCATAGATGGCTGCGATCGAACAAAAAACCCCAAAAGTTCATTTGTATTAAGGCTTAGGTTCAAAGAAATGATTGATGAAGTAATAGTCCAATATAAAAAATCGATCTTTGGATTTTTTAGATGGACCCTTCAATGGAATAAGTCTAGTGACCACGTTATTTGGGCAAATCAGGAAGACCATCCGCATATGTTCATATTTAAAGACAACCAGTTTTCTGATTTCGTCAGATTTACTATCTCTCAAAAATTCAAGGATTTTTATAATAATTCAAAGGAAGCTCAGGAAGATGGGGTTATAATCGATATCACGTTTTGGCTTAATCATAATCTAAATACGGAAAGTACGTCGAATGATCGAATTGTACCGGCACCAAATCCCGCCCTTAGTCAAAATTTTAACGAGCTTTGCCTTCAGGCAGGCATTCAAGAGGTTTATGGTCTTACAACCGATAATATGGCTGAGGATTTAGAAGTTAATAAGTCCCGACAGAAACGAGATTTTTCGTCCGATTTTGCAATGAGTTTAACCTTAGTTAACTATATTTTCGACGGAATGGAGGCTTATAGAACACATTTAGAATTAAACGAGCTCAAAGAGAGAATAAATGAAAATGAATTACTAGACCTTAAATTAGCAAAATTAGAAGATAAATCAATTGAAGCAATTAATTCAAACACTCACAAGCTCTTAACACTTCAACAACAGGAATGTCAATCTGAAATAGAATTGGAGGAAGTAAGATTTAACAATTACATAGATAGAATGTTCCAGTTTTTTATTTTGCAAATTGAGGATTTAAAAGTGGCAATTAGTGCCCGACTACCAGATAGTATAATACAAAACTACCTCATCACTTTATGTTCAAAACAAAATACATATACTGTCGGATGCGAGCACTGGTTTCATCGTAGTCAATACGAACTAGAAAAAGTATCGACAACAGTCAAAAAATTAGATTCAGGAATCCAACAGATTGGGGTAAAATTTTCAATCAAATTTATACTTCCAATTCTAACCCAAATTGATACCGTCTACAGCGTTCTTCAAGTTCCTATACCCCTCAAATCTGAAAATGACAATTTTTTCTATTTGCATTTTTCCGTACCGAATTTTATCGGAATTTCAGAAGTTTCGAACAGAGCTTACCCATTAGATTCATGCCAATCCGTACCCTTTCTTAAAACTCGTTTCTGCCATGTGGATATGATAATGAACAGCCAAGATGAATTGGACTGCGCATCAGCGCTGCTAAGCAATCGAATTCATGAGTTTTGTAAAGAAAATATTTTTTCCTCTAAACTAGATTGCCTATATACAAGTAAAGCAAATATCAAGGATGTCTTGGTCAGTCATTTTAATAATTTTCACCGCCTTGACAACACTAACAAATTACCAGGAGTCCAACGAATTAAAGATCATACACCAAATAAGAACGTTACAATTATCTCGAAAACGAATAAGGAACAGATTGTTTTATGCGAAAAAAGCAAGTTTACAGTTTTACCCTTATCAGGGAATAACCAAAGATCACTGACCGTGACAATTCCGCGGTTAAGCGAAATCAAAACAAAACTTAACCTAAAAGAAGTTGATTCTGACAGTTTTTGGTCATACACAAAATTCGAGAACCTTGGTTTTTTAAACAAGTCTCTTGCTTCCGACCTGATAAATGAATATCAGTCAGAAATCGAACACAAACTTTTAAAAGGGCAATCAATCTATAATAAATATTTTTTCTGGCTACCAAAGAATACGCTTTTGATAATAGGTATTATAATAACAATTATTTTCATAATATGTTTAAATTACTTCCTAAGGAAATATAAGTGGATAATGGACATAATCGGGAGTCTATGGAAATTAATAAGGTCAATGCTAAAACTCGCTTGGGAAGCTCTTAAAAGTATCAGAGACTTTGGAGGGTGGATTTTCTCAAAAATAAGATGCAGATGCAAAGGGAACCAAGAGTCGAGTCCAGAGAGTCACGAGCTTGATCAGGACGTCGACCCGGGTTCCTCAACCTACACTTACGACTCAGACAATCCACCGTCTTACTTAAGTCAAAAAGGAATACGACTACCAGCAATAGAGGAGGCCGAAACAGAATTTCTTCGAACTCCTAACCGGAGGTCTTTCTTTAGAAAATAGATCAAACTTTTCCACTAGATCATAAATGAAATTCAGATTAACTTACTTACAAATTAAAATTACCTTATTCCTCAAAAGCATGAATCGCAACGATTCGTTTTCAACAATTTCAGAGGAAGCAACATATTGCTTACCAAGTCAAGAAACAACATCGCTTTCTCAAGAAATTGATTTTCCAGTCTCTCTACAGCCGCAATCCATAAGTCCAAGTAATGCTCAACACAATTTTGAAAGACGACGAATTATTTATCGAACCGAATTTCTTCATGATTTCGCCTCGAAAATTCGGTCTAACCTAAGCGAGGTCATAAGACTCCAAAATAATCGTAACTTCACTAAAATTAACCCGGAAGAATTTCAAGGACTTGAAGATTCCACTATTCAACTTTTACTCGCTCTCCTTAGTCTGTTTTCTCAGACATCAGATCGAGACATAAAAAACGATAAACTTATCAAATCATTCACACCGATTTGCAATTGCAAAATATTCGGTCAGATTCTATGCCCTTTCTATATTAAAAAGCCATTTTAAGTTATCATTATTCGCTTTTGTAAATTTTTACTTATACGCAGTTTGTAAAGCCTGTCTGTAAATAATATAAACCTTTCTGTAAATTTATAACCAAAACTGGATATAATTTAAAAAAATTCCAAAAGGTTGTGGAAACGACCCATAAAAAATCATAAAATCAAAAATAAAAAAAAATTTTTAAAAAGTTTAAAAAATCAAAAAAAATAACCATGTATCTTTTTCCAAAACGTAACAATAGTCAAATTCGGACAACAAACTCTTTTACTCCGAACTTTTATTTTTGATATCAGTAATTTCGCTGATTTCTCCGAGTCCAGTTCGGCATATTCGGTCGTGCTCCATTTGGTCGCGCTCCAACCGGCATTCGACGATCTAGTTCAGAAATAACGTAAACTTTTGCATTTTTTTTTACCAGATATAGGAGTCGGTTCATCACGTCGGTTCATCCGCTGGGTTCTATGGTAACAACCAAGATACAGGTGAAGTAAACTAACTCCGAAACACCCGCCTAGAAAGGCGCTAACCACAAGGAAGCAATCGGTCATCTGAACATTAAAAAGAGAAAAGTGAAAAATCAAAATTTCTAAGTTTCGAAATGAAGTCAGATATTTTCAAGTACGAAAGATGCTTCGTTGGTTTCCGTAGTCAAGGCATCTAAAATTCGAGTTTAAATAAAAACCCACATACGGAATACAACCGATCAGCGTATATAATCGATCCCGCACGTCTTGGAGCGTCCTACGCGCACAATCAGCTCGAACATTCCTGCCTTTAACCATGGCGTTTTCGGCAGAAAAAGTATCAATGACATTTGTCAGATAGTTCCTATTGAAAATTGAAAATTAGAAATTTTTTTTTAGAAAAAGGGAGAACCGTGCTGTAGAGATCAAGGATTCGCACGAGCGAACTCTGTGCAGCGCGATTCTGATGGAATCGATCGACCTGAGAGTTGAACTTCGGGTGTCTTCCCGCTTCTCAATTTTTCGGTCGGCCTCATCGGTTGACGAGGATAAATGTCCGCCTTTCGGCCTTTGACCAACGGACATTTCATAAACTCGCTTCGGCATTTCTATAAATTTTTTTAAAACAAAAGGGAACAAAAATTATTGATCAAGTTTCGGATTTTCAAATTCAACAGTTAGAAGTCGGGAGTTTTCGGTCGTTGCCCCTTCTAATTAAAAAATAATAAAAACACTAAAAACTAAAATACCGGATATCTGTTCAACTGTTATTTGAGAACCCATAAACGACGGGATATCGAACTTTTGAATCATCTCGATGAAGGAACCCCAAATTCCTATTGTATAAAGTTTCGCGTTGACTTGACTGTAATCGAGGTGTGGGTCATCGTGTGCCGAGCTCATTTTAAGCCCACGTGCCTCGAAGTAATTACGGTAACTTTCATGCAAACATATCTTCTTTACTTGAAGTGAAAAAATTACAGTAGAATGAAGTTATTTAATCATTTTTCACAAGCCTTGCTTGTAAACGTTGGGAAAGACAAGAGGGGATATTTTTCATAATGTTTAGCCTTTTTGAACAGATCACTTTCACGGAATAGCGACCATGGTTGGTAAAAAACGGCACACAGTTCAATAGATCCCGGTCCCTGAGCGTCCTAAATGACATAAGATTCATTGAAGTCTTTTTGAACGAATTGACACGCCTGGACCGCAAATACATCAGTAAGTTTATCTTCGTCTGTCTAAAGCTGAGTAATGAATATGGTTGCGATTCGCGCTCCGCTGATTCGAATATAGATCTTTAAAAAAAAATATTAATAAAATGGATCTTTCATCCCCCTCACCGATAAATTTGATTTTCAAAGTAGTGACTATTCGTCTGCTTCCATAGGTTATAATCCTCACACCAAATTTGGGGAACAGACTTGCCTGCCGAAGCGGCATCAACGTCTATTAACACAATTTGATGTCGGTAGGATAAATCAAATTCTGGGCCATATGAAGGTGCCCGAACTATAAGAAAGGATCCAATGGAATATTCTTGGATGTTTTCCACCAAGAGACTTTGTTCGCGATTCTTAAAACGCTGACACAAAGACAGTTTCTTCCGTTTTCGCAGGACTAGTTTGGATCTGTTACCCTTAAAAATATAAATCCCATACCAAAATTCCAGTTCTAGTTTACTCGTTGTTAAACACTAATCAGTCTAAGGCTGATTTGCCGCAGAAATTTCAAGAAATTTCGGCAAGCTGTTTATTACGACATGCAATTACTTTAATAAATTTAAAAATCATCAAATTACCTGCTCGCTAGACGATTCGCCGCTGCTTTGGTCACTGCTGCCGCCATCTCGTTTTAAAACTTCCATATCGAAAGTTTTCAAGGATCGAAGTCTCGATTCAATCTATCGCCTATAGACGCGATTCTGACAAAAGTTCTGCCAGATGTGTTGTTCCCAGAACCAAAAACACGGAAATTCACAATTGATAATTCAGAAGAATATTCCCACAAAAGTCGCGCAAGACATTCTCGAACGTTCTCGAAGTTAAATAAAGAACAGATACATAAATCCCATGAATATCAGCAGAATTCAGAAGGGTCATTCTATCATCTATCAGACGAAAATATAGAAATAGTCTAAAAGACAAAGACAAAATGCTATGACAAGCATATTTTCATGTCGAACCGACAGAAAGTTAGCTAAAAGTCTAACAGACGACGTGAAATGTCATTATGGCGTTTGGAAAAGCCTATTTAAATCGAAAACGAAACGATTTCTCATTCACTTCTTCAGAATCAAAGTGAAACATGAGTGACAACGAATCGATTTTCGAATCCGATGAAATCATCGAAGACAAAATTGAGCCGTTGACTCAAGATGAGACTGTAGAGCTCAATCGTAAGAAGAATCTTACGCCAAGCCGCCGAGCGGAGTGGATGCTTAGAGAGGACGAGCCATGTCCCAAAAAACGATACGAGCTCGTGTCCAAGTTCGGGACAAAGACTCATTTCGAGTTCGTTGAACCGGAAGGTACGATCGAAGCCGCTCGACGCATAATAGAAGCTTTTAAAAGCGGAAATACTAGCACCATGAAAAAGGAAGTAAAAAGCCTGGTCGCCTTAGGCTGCTCTGTGCATACAGACGAAGAAATTTTGGAAGGATTCAACCGCGAAGAGTACTTGTGGTACGAAGGTTTCACTCGATATAACGTACCAGCGAGATATTTCCCGTTCCGCCTGAGATATACGAATCTCGCAATTCTCTTGATGGACCCCTGGGAAACATTGAAATTTCACAAATTTCCCGGCCCTAAGACCTACATAAGTCCGGACATCATGGCGCTATCTATCTACGCAAAACTACATCACTCCGCAGCCAAAAGCGTGCGAAGAAACGCAATGAACGCTGGCGCAAACATGAAGATGTAACTCTTTCTCAAAAGAAGGGAGGAGTTGATGAGGTGAAGATAGTCTACAAGACAGTCCCTCATCATTTACTACGCAACATCATGAACTTCGCCCTCCGTCGGACAGACTCAAGTCGGATGGACG
>Ga0233438_10003955_pt1 | contig 13331 bp, 8 predicted proteins | sample SI_123_September_FD_182720 | JGI IMG/M metagenome (GOLD analysis project Ga0233438, IMG submission 182720) | Seawater microbial communities from Saanich Inlet, British Columbia, Canada - SI_123_September2016_10_MG | ecosystem: Environmental > Aquatic > Marine > Inlet | place: Canada: British...
GGATGAATTGCTCCTGGTTGAGTATATAAATAATTGTAAGGACGGCATTAAGTTTGTAATTGCGCCTCACAATATGGATTTGAATCAGATTAAATCCTTGACAAAACGGATTCAAAAACCGACAGTACTTTACTCTAATTATAAGAACGAAACTTTGAACGACAAGACTATTTTTGTAGTAGACACTATTGGCTTGTTAACCAAAATATATAACTATGCAGACATTGCTTATGTGGGTGGAGCTATGGGCACTACGGGACTTCATAATACGCTAGAGGCAGCCACTTTTGGTGTTCCGATTGTGATTGGAAAAAATTATAAAAAGTTTCCTGAAGCAAATGCCATGTTATCCAAAGGAGGCTTGTTTAGTATTCGTACTTTTGAATCTCTTGAATCAACGTTAAACATGCTTGTTAATGATCCTAAAAAACGCGTGGAATGTGGGCGAAAAAACAAGGATTATATAGAAGTCAATAAAGGGGCTTCTGAGCTTATAATGACGGAGTTAAAAAGCCGCTTCTAACAGTATATTAAAGTGTATTGAAATTCATCAATGTAGGTATTATATGTACAGGTGAAAAAGAGGGTTGTAGGGATATTATATTTCTAAAATATAATTTGTTAAGCTAGATTCGTGCGGCAAATCCATTTTTTTTCGCAATCTGTATCGTTTTACCTCTACACTTCGCGGAGAGATGTTTAGTAGTGGTGCTATCTCTTTGGAGGACAGGTTTAGACGAAGATAAGCACACAAACGAAGGTCATTAGGAGTTAGTACGGGATGCTTTTCTTTGATAAGTTTGAGAAAGTCTTTATCGGCATTATTAAATGCTTCTTCAAACAGTTTCCAATCATCTGTGTTATTTAGGTTTTTGTCAATAATTCGAATGACTTTTTTAATGTCCTGTTGGTTGTCTTTCTCTTTCAGTTCAGTTTTGATGCTATTCAGGAACTCATTCTTTTTAATCAAACTCATTGTAGAAACGGCTAGTTCTCTGTTTTTACTCTCGATATCAAGCTTTAGTTTCTCATTTGTTAACTGCATAAATTTTTGAGAGGTTTCTAGTTCCTTGAGTGCGAGTTGTTCCTGAGATTTTTGAAGAAGTTGTTGTTGTTGTTTTCTATAATACCTTTTGTATAGATTATGAATTAGAATCCATAAAGTAATAAAGATAATTACATAGATTGTTATTGCAATATTTGAAAGGTACCAAGGACGATCAATTACGAAAGAGTAGGAGGCGACGTTGAGAGTTTCGGTATTGCCTATTTTGCCTTTAACTTTAAATTCATAACTTCCATAAGGAAGGTTTTCAAAAACTTGATTCGAATCGGATTGCCAATCAGACCAAGAGTTGGACCATCCTATTAATTTGTAAGAATATTTTTTACTAACGATGTTGACAAAGTGTGGAATACTGTAGTTTATATAAATATTGTTACTTTCTGAGTCTAGCATCATTGGAGTTGTAGAATCGAGCTGGAATTTATCTTCATTAATTTTACTCGCCTGAACATAATTTATTTTTAAATTATAAAGATGGTTAGGCTTTGGAGCATCTGAGTTGAAAATAAAATAGCCATATGCAGATCCTAAAAGATATTCGTCTGTGCCAATTTTGGTAAGGTTTTCAAAACCGGAAACAACATTTTTAAAGTTTGATATTGCAACTGGAATTATTTCAACCTTTGGAGTTTCTGTAATACTTCCAGCGCTAATTATTAATATATTATCATCTGCAAAACACCACTTAAGACCTTCAGAATCCTTGACATCCATAATGGTTGTTCGAGTTGAAAAATCCTTTAAAACCTCATTGAAAGGTTCTGATTTAGCAAATGATTTATCTGTTGAGTTAAATTTATAAATATCCTCAGACGATGTGTAGTAATAGTTTTTAGAGAGTTTAATGAAGTTTGAGCCATTACCTTTTGTCAATGGCGTCTTGATTGAAACTTTTGAAACTGCTGTTAAATCATTGTTTAGTGTGAGCTCAAATAAACCTCTTAATTCATGGTTAACATATATATGATTTCCTATATATTGATAAAAACGACTTGATATATCAAATCCTTTAATTTTGTTTTTATAACGCCATTTTCCTTGTTTCTTTTCCAAAAGACTTAATCCGTTATAATTACCTTGCAATATAATATTTGGATTCTCTTTTAAGGGTTTAAAGTCCCACGTCCCGAGCGATTGGCTTATAGTGTACTGTAATTTTTTATTTTTAATTAGTAAGGTTCCGCGATCGTGTCCACAAAAAATCTGGTTATCAATCACTTTAAGGTTCCAGACTTGGCCATTTGTGCCTTCAATAAAAGTAAAGTCAGAATTTGTGTCTCTCCGTTTATAAAACAACCCTTGATTAGTACCTAAGTACAAGTGATCTTCAAATAATACAGAAGTATAAACCGTTCCAATGGCACCTTTTGTATCATTATAAACAACAAATTGAGAGGAAAGATTTATATGACTTATTCCAATGTCAAGCCCTAACCATAAATTATTTTGGTAATCTTCAAAAACCGATAATACCGTATTATTACTTAGGCCTTTTTCAAAATTGAGATCATATTTGAGCATGCCTTGTGGATCTAAATGATAAAGTCCATTTGATACAGTTCCAATCACAATACTGTTGTCACTTAGCTTGGTAGCACTATAAATTGTAAGTGAATTCAAATTTACTTTAGGATCTATTTTCCATGGGATTAGTTTCTTCTTATTCAAGAAATAAAAACCATTGGATGCTGTCATTACCAGGAGTTGATCTTTATGTTCAATTAAGCCAGCAATATTACCAGATTTCAATCTTGAGTCATCGCTAACAAGCTCAACATTCCCGTCAATTATTTTGTATAGTCCTTTGTTTAACTGGTTGAAAAACAATACACCATCCACCTTAAAGATATTTGAGATGACATATTCCGATTCTATAAACGTTGTTTCTTTTGTTAATTCATTAACTAAATAAATTCTAGATAGAGATTGAAAGATTAACCAATTATCTAGTTTAATAATATCCCAAAACTGTTCGTCTTCGGCAAGTTCAATTTCAAACTGTTTTACTAAAGAGGTGTACTCTAAGATGCTTTTGTTATTTCGTTTCCAGACTCCAAAATCCATGTAACTTCCTGTGTATATTAGGTCGCCAATTGCTTTTACAGATCTTACAATAGAGTTATCTGGCACAGCATAAGTGTTCCAGTTCATACCATCATACTCCAATAATCCGGAATTATTAGCAAAATACATAGCTTGATCAGAGGTCTGAGAAATACTCCAATTTTGATTTTGAGCACCGTAGGTATTAGGATTGTAAGCCATTACAGGGGGATGCTCTTGAGCAGAGATCGCAAAAGTGACGAATAAAACTAAAATATATCTAATAATCCTCATAGTAATACTAAAGGCCCAAGATAATGAAAATTTGAAATTTGAGCTAATCGAAAGAATAGATAACTACTGGGGTGAGGATATATAGAGTGTTTCGAAGAATGAAAATTATCTAATATTTAAAAAAGAAACTAAATCTTCTTTTCTTCTTTTAGCAACGGGCAATACAAGACCCCCTAAAAGTTGACAGTTACTTCCATCCGAATTATTGATATTTATAATATACTTAAGGTTTATTAAGTACTTCTTATGGATTCTAAAGAAAAACTTTGGAGCTAAAATCTTGTCATATTCTCCTATATTTTTAGAGACAAAGAAGGTTTTCTTATCAATAAGGTTAATTATTGTGTATCTTCCATCAGATTCAAAATATAAGATATCGTCTATTTTAATGAAGTCTATTTTTTTTGTGGAAGGAATTGCAATAAAATTATAATCCGAAGTTTTAGCTTCAATAGATGTTTTGGTTGATTCTATTTGAGGATTGGTCGTATATAGTTTGTTTTTAAGATTCTCTTCAACTATTTTGACTGTTGCCATCAAATCTTTTGGTTCAATTGGTTTTAAAAGAAAATCAATGGCATTGAATTTAAAGGCCGTTACTGCATATTCTTGAAAAGCTGTTATAAATACAGCTGAGTAATCCTCATATTCTATTGCTTCAATCACATCGAAACCAGTGCCATCCTGCATCACAATATCTAAAAAAATAAGTTTTGGCTGTAAGTCGTTAATGAGGGGGATAGCTTCTTGAACAGATGTAGAAAGAGCTATTACATCAATTATTGGACAATATTTTTTTAAATAAATATTTAATAATTCATTGTTTTTGACTTCATCATCGACTATGACGGCGGTAATTTTGGACATGATAGTTGTAATTAAGGGCGTGATTTAATAACACAATTAAAAAAATGTTATATAGTTTAACTAAATAGGTTCTTAAACAAATATATAAAAAATATTTTGATTATAATAAACTTAATATATAAGGTTAAATAGACGTTTTTATTAAAAATTATTGTGTAACTTTCATAAAATATTTGAAATGAATGTATTTCATAAAAAAATTTAGTGGATTGACTTGGGCAGTAATAAGTATTAGCTTGTTATTTGCAAGTACAAATTTTATAAATGCGCAGCGATCTAGTACAAAGGCTGCGTTTATTGAAAGAGTAAAGACGTTACTCCAAACTCAAAACCCTCAAAACTCCGATAGTATCTTCAATATTCTTAGAGAAGAAGCTTGGTCCTTAAATCAAGATTCTCTTTATGTGGATCTCACATTTCAGCAAATAGAAAAAAACAAAAATCTTGTAGACATTTTTCAAATAACCAGTGTTTTAGAAGACCATATGGTTAAAAAATATGAATTCTTAAAAAACCATCCTAAACTTCTTATTTTTTGCTATTTATATATGAGTAAATACCATTTGTCTAGATATAAACCTTCAAAATCAGATTTAGAAATTAGTAAGTATTATTTTAATCGCTATTTGGAGATTCTAAAAACGATTCCTTTGAACGATAACGATATCAAGTTGCATCAAACTCATAGACTCTACTATTTAGAAAAAACGCATAATGATAGTCTATTATTTTATGTAAATGCATACGACCTACCAAAACAAAAAAAGAATCTAATATTAACGAGGTGGTACCGATCTAAAAATGATCATAAAAATGAATTGATTCATGCTAAAAAAAGTGAATATGTTCATGAACTATTTGTAGCCTACCGAAATAATTTACAACTCTCCAAAGTAGATAGCTTATACCCTATTTTGTTAAAAGAATTTAAAGGAAAAAACAGTTTAAACGAACACATCCTATACCTCAACATGGGACATCGTTATGTTTTAGAACGTCGCTATAACAAGGCTGAAAAAATGTATCTCAAAGCATTAAATTATTTCGAGGACTCCAAAAACACGTCTCAACTTAATGAATGTTTAGAGGCTGTTGTTGATCTTAAAACTGTCACTGGAGATTTAACTTCATACAAATTTTACAACACTAAATTAAACAACCTTAGACTAAAGCAACACGATGATCAATTACTTATAGTTGAAAAGCACTTAAGGTTCATGAAAAACGTCACAGATTTAGAAGGAAAAACAAAAAAGAATGCTGAAAAACTAGAAAAAGAGCAAGTTAAAAATGAACTTAAAATACAAAAATTAATAACATCTCTTGCCCTTGCCTTTTTCCTAGTATTAACTGTTTTTATGTTTTTTTATTTTCAGAGTTTAAAGCAAAGAGAATCTTTAGAATATAAAAATGAAAAAATGAAGGTTGATGTACTAAGATCAAAGTTTAAACCTCATTTCACATTTAACGCATTATCTGTTATCAATTATTTCATTGCCAAAAAAGATGTTAAAAACGCTTCCAACGCACTTACTAAAATGGCAACACTGTTACGATCTACTCTTGATAATATGGGTAAAGATCTAGTGACCTACCAGTCAGAATATAATATTTGTAAAGATTATATGTACTTAGAATTGTTGCGTTTTTCAGATCGGTTTGAGTGTGAATTTATGGAGCTTAATGATCCTAATATAAAAGAGTGGAAAGTCCCTCCAGGGATTATAGAACCTTTTTTAGAGAACAGCGTAAATCACGCTTTTAAAAAAAATGACTACAAAGGAATGATTTCTCTTACACATCAAATAAAAAACAATTGTTTGCTGATTTGTGTGAAAGACAATGGCGTAGGGTTTAACACAGAGAATATAAATTCAGAAAAATTACACGGACTGGAGATTACTAAAGACGTTATAAAGACAACTTCATTACTTTATAAAAGCCCTATAAAACTCAAAATAATTTCAGAAGATAATAATGGTACGACTGTAACTCTTTCCATCCCTTTAATGAAGTCATAAAAAAGCACTATACTAAAATTAGAATAATGCTTTTTTTTTATACAATTACCTTTACTAATACCTTTGAAAAATTTAGTCTTCAAAAATATCATCTTCCTGAGATGAAGGAGGTGGAAGTGATAATGCCTGAGATTTTCTTGGATTTAAAGCTAAAAATGTCCCTATAGCGGTCAATGCCGCATACTTTCCCATTTTAGACAAAGCTTCTTTTCGTGTGATCTGATTAATGTTTGTATTGTTAGATTTTTTCATGAATTTATTTTAAAATTAGAAACATTTAAAATTCAAAGGTCATACCCTGTTTTTTAATTGATAACTAGTTTAGTTGTTTTAGATTGATTTTTATTATTTAAATTAACGACATAAACACCTGAACTAATCGTAGATACATCAATTTCATGTTTTGTTTGAGATGCCTCTAATGAATGTGTTTCAATTAAACGACCTCTCACATCGAATATTTTTAATACAGAGTCATTTCTTAATTGTCCTTGAACTACTAATTTCTTTTCAGAAATTAAAGAAAAAACTTCAACAGAGTTTAGAGCATTTGAAGGAGTTGAAAAAGTACTTGAATTGGTTCGTAAATAAAAACGTCCAATACCACTCAAGGCTGAGGAAGGAGTAAACGTATAATCGTTTAAAGTTATCAGGGTTTGAATGTTTAATTCTGCATCGTCTAAATAGAATTCTGTTCCCGCAGGTACATTTAAATCGTTAACACTAATTGTTGCCTCCTGACCTACTGCTACATTCACTTCAACAGGAATAACATAATCCGTAGCCTTCAAGTCTTCTTTACCAAGAACTTGTATTGCCATGTTAATTCCCTGAGAGTCTTCTACTAAATGCGTTCCAATGTTAGAGCCTAGTGACCCTGCGTCCCAAGTCACGTCCAGGCCTCGCGTTCCATTTCCTTCAATAAAATAAAGAGACGTTTCATCTATATCAGTCCCTTTAGTTAACCTCAACTTAAAATATGAGTATTGACTGGTTGATTGTCGTCCAGAAATAAAATCATCTTGAGCCGTAGCACTTACACGTCTAGCGGATACTGGAAATGTAATAGTTCCACCAGCAGCACTAGCTACGACAATAAACCCTTGTCCAGGAGTGATTAATTCGGTAGAACTTGTACTATTGATAACTTTCCATGAAGAAGTACTTGTATCTGCTGCGCCATCATATCCATAAATAGCAGCATAGGTTGGATCAATAGCAGAACTATTGCCCAATGCAGTTACAATATCTCCCGAATGAAGGTGGGTTGTAAAAGGATTTCCAACAAGATTAGATTCTTTGTATGGTGTTGCTGGTGTTAGCATAACATTAATACCTACATCTGATGTATTAACAGTTCCTTTATAAGCTAATGTTTGAGCACTTACAGTACCTGCACGATACCCCCTAACTGCTTCAAGAGGTGAAGTATCGCTGGATGCATATTCTACATATGACCCAGTAGACTTATTCAAGGGTCCATACATTAGATTCGCTGGGGTAATGGTTCCTGCGGCAATTTTTCCAGAGTTATCAGTAGCAAATGCGTTAAAAGCTTGCCCACTAACAGGTGGCGATACTAGATCTCTAGTCGCGGAGGATGCGGTAAAACGACGGTACTCTGCATTCCCCGTTGAAGTTCCATTAACAAAAAGGTCAGAAAAATCATTGGATACGGAGTCCATTATCAAGTCGCCATCGGAGTTAATATCTAAATTTTGGGAAGCATGAACGTATGCTTCAGGAGAAATATACAATTCACCGCCAGATGCCACATTTAAATCTTGTGCAAAAGCAGTCAAATTAAAAAAAAGAATAGTTACTGAAATTGGTAAAGTAAATTTTTTCATTATATTGTTCTTAAGTGTTTTGTTTAATAAATAATAATTTAGTGTGCAAAATACGTTTCTTACATAAAGAAATCTACGACCATGTAATAAGAGGCTGTTTCGTGTAATAAGCGGTTGATTAAACGTCATAATCGGTTAATTTTTTAAAATTATTTTTGCGTGATAAACTCCCTTTTGACACTCTCTTGATAAGATAAATAGAAGAGGATAAAAATAACATCCCAAAGAAATGGCTTGTAATATCCCAAGACCTTAATGCCAAAGCAATTCCAGTAATGACAATCGTGTATGCCACAATTAAAAGGGTGCTTTCAAAATGGGAGAAATTTATATCGATTAAATGGTGGTGTAAATGATTTCTATCAGGCGTAAATGGGTTTTTGCCTTTCATCAATCGAACGCAAAATATACGAATAGTATCTAATAATGGGAAACTGATTAATGCTAAAACAATGACACTTGCATTGTTAATAAAATACCCTGTTTCACCAATTAGGTTGGAGTTATGAGTAGCTGTAATCACAGAGAATACACCAAAAGCAATAACCACTCCTAAACTCATTGAGCCGTTATCTCCTAAAAATATTCGTTTTTTAAAATTAAATATTAAAAAAGAAGTCAATGCTCCCGAGTAACAGAACATAATAAGAGATTGAATCAATAAATCATTTAAAAAGAAAAAGATTCCAAAGCATAGGGTGCTAATTAAACCAACTGAGGCTGACAAGCCATCAATACCATCTATTAGATTAAATGCATTCACAACAATCACAAATACAAATACAGAAAAAACATAACTAAAAAGAGTGGGAAGTTCATATATCCCAAAAAGACCTTCAAAATTATGTATTCGGATTTCACAAGAAATGATGACAAAAAGAGCTGTAATAATTTGAAAAATTAATTTTTCAAAAGGACCTACTTCAAGAATATCATCTTTAAGTCCAAAAAACACCATTAGCGAAACAGCACTAAACAGACCAAAAACTATATTAAAATCTAAATCAATATTAAAGTAGCTATACAATAATAAATAGGTAAGAGAAAATGCAAATACAACGCTGGTAAATATACTAAGCCCACCTAAAACAGGTGTAGAGTTTATATGAGTTTTTCTTAAATTAGGACGATCAACTAATTGAAACCGATGTGCAAATCGAATTGCTTGAGGAATCAACCATTGAGCAGTAAAAAAAGTAATTCCAAAAACTAGAACAACTAAATAAATAATTGGAGTAGGACTCGTTGAATTTAAAAACATTGGATGTGGGACTAATAAATCATTCATCCAAGTTCTTGTACTAAATCCTAAAAGAGTAAAAAAGGTGAATAACTCAGTCATGATTAAAACAATTATCTAAAATTAGAATGATTATGGTTCAGTTTTTTAATGCTACAGAAACCTATATAATTCCTATAGCATTAAAATAAAACTGATAACTCTCCAAAAAAGAGGACGTTACAAATTAATTTATTGTATTCTATTAATCACAACCCTTCTGTTAAGACGTCGACCCTCTTTTGTTAAATTTGAAGCTGTTGGTTGAGTTTCTCCAAACCCTTCGGCAACTAGGTTTTCAGAAGGAATACCACTATTTATCAAATAATTTCGAACTGCGTTGGCTCTATTTTCAGACAAACGTTTATTTAGTACACTAGACCCAATACTGTCTGTGTGACCTTCAACCCTAAATTTAGCTTCAGGGTGTTGCTTCATGATTTCAATAACTTTAATTAAGTTCGGGTATGAACTTTGCTTAAAATTAGAATTCCCTGTATCAAACAAGATCACTTTCATCATGTCGTTTAGGACTGTATCTGTCTTACCAATAGGTATCTCCGCATAAGGACATCCATTATTGGATTCTACTCCTGGAACTTTAGGGCATTTATCTGCTGAATCCACGATACCATCATTATCACTGTCGGGTAAGGGGCAGCCATTATTTGTTGGTAAGCCTTTTATTTTTGGACAATTATCTACTGAGTCTAACACATAATCTCCATCGGAGTCTGCTTCTACGAAAGTTTTTGGACAACCATTGGTATCATCGCCATAAGCATCTGGACAGTCGTCCAATGCGTCAACTATACCATCCCCATCTCGATCATATATCTCTTCTGGACAACCATTATTACTAGCAACTCCAGCTACATTGGGACAGTCATCGATACTATTTTTGATACCGTCATTGTCGTCATCGTTATCAAGAAATCTATACATCAAAGAAGCTGAAAATTGAAAATGATTTGAATTAAATTTCTCTTGATCATCATAATCTAGAACCCACTTAGCTGTACTGTTTAAATTTAGACCAAATTGATCTGTAAACCAAAAATTCGCTCCTGGCCCAAGGTTCAAAGTCGTACCAGATTTGTTTGCCTGAACTAAAAATCCCACTCCACCATGAAGGTAAAGCTCTAGCCAATCATTCCGATCGAACCATTCAAAAAATTCATCATAATAGAATTTTAAATCCAAATCTATCGCTGAATACTTTGTATCTGTGTTAACAATGATTCCATCTATTTTTCCTTTGTTGGCTTTCCATTTATTATTACTTAAACCAGCGGATAGACTGAACCATTTGCTAAAACGGTATTCTAATTCGATAATATAGTTTTCCGAAAAAGCCATTTGATCAAAATCGGAGAACGTTGTAAAAGGGTTATCATTTCCTGCGCTATCAACTAAGTTAGCCCCTAACTTTAGGATAAGTGTACTATGTTTTTCATTTATGGAATCATTGGATATTGACTCCTGAGCTTGTAATGACACAAGCCCTACAATAAAAAATAAATTTAGAGTAAATTTTTTCATTTGAAATTTGAGGTTTTGAATTAGTATTTACTTGTTAAAAAATACGGTTTCATTTCATATATTTGATAGCAAAGAAAGGAAGCTTCGAGTCAAAACACTAGTAGAATGTAATAAAAGGCTGTTTGACGTAACAAAGGGCTGTTTGACGTAATAAACGGATGAAAGGGTTTGTTAAAAAACAGCTTTTAATTTATTTTTTTACCTTTAGGGTGTGAGAGACTTAAAATACCTTTTTGCATATACCGTACCAATTTCAGCATTCATCTCATTTGAATCCATGGGCTTTGGAACATTTGCTTCCGTTATTTATACTTTTGTAGCACTCCCTTTTCTAGATCTGATTACTGGAAGTCAATCTAAAAATCTATCCAAAGATGAAGTAAATAACAAAAAATCCAAATGGATTTTCGATGTAATGTTATATTTAAATTTACCCATCGTATTTGGTCTTTTGTGGCTTGTTTTTTCAAAAGTTCAAACACAAGAATACGCTGCTTATGAGCTGATTGGACTCGGTCTTTCCGCAGGGATTCTTTTAGCAACAAACGCCATTAATGTCGCACACGAACTAGGGCATAGAGCTCCTTATTTTGAAAGATTTATGAGCAAATGTCTATATATGCCCTGCCTGTATATGCATTTTTATATAGAGCATAACTTTGGTCACCACATGAATGTTGCGACTCCAGATGATGGTGCAACTGCTAAATACAACCAAACGGTATTTTCGTTTTGGATCACCTCTGTGACAAAACAGTACATGGATGCTTGGAAGCGTCAAATGAATCTTTTAAGATCTGGAAACTGTTCATTCATTTCTTTGAAAAATGATATGCTCTGGTATCATTTAATCCAACCCATCTATCTATTTGGAGTAGCGTATTTCTTTTCAATTGATGTGATGTTGTTTGCCATCGCCATTGGGGTGGTGTCTTTTCTGTTTTTAGAAAGCATCAATTATATCGAGCATTATGGATTGAGACGATTTAAAACACCTTCTGGAAGGTATGAACGTGTACAACCGCATCATTCTTGGAATTCTAATTTTAATATTGGGAGAATTGTTTTGTATGAATTAACTCGGCACAGTGATCACCACTATAAGTCCTCCAAAAAATACCAACTCCTAAACAGTTATGAACAAAGTCCTACCTTGCCTTTGGGATACCCCGCTTCAATTCTCTTGAGTTTGATTCCACCGCTTTGGTTCAAAATCATGAATCCATTAGTGCCCAAAGAAATGAAAACAAACTAAAAGTTGTTCAATACTCTCTAAAATTAATTGAACTGTGTCATCAACATATTACAAATTTTGTAGGATGATTATCCGGGAATGTCAAAAAAAGAAACCTGTTTAATTCTTTTGTCATTTTTGTTTTTTGAAAAAACTAAAACTTTTCTTTTTGCGTACTTACTACTAACCTCATCTATTCTGGTTAGTGTTAATCTGAGTTTTTTTATCCTTGATTCGTAGGAAAGCGAAGGTTCATAAAAGTTAAGAATATTGGGGAATGTTACTGGTTGGGGATGTTGATCTAAAATGAATTTAAAAATTTTAAATTCTTCATCATTAAGTTCGTTTTGTATTTGACTTAAGGTAACTAATAATTTATTTTTAGTCAATTTTATGGGTTTCAAAATGATAACAATAATAATAATTAAAAATACCCCCAAACCGATTATAAAATTTAAATAATTAAAGGTTGGTTTGTAGAGTTGTTTTGAAACTTCGGGCATACCAATAAAATTTGCAGAGCTAATAAAACTAAATTGCTCGAAGCCCGAATCGTGATTAGTTACAGGAAGCAAAAATAAGTCGCTATTGGGATTATAGATAATACGACTAACATCTGAATATAAATTTGTGTTTGCGTTTGGAAAATTGGTAAAACTATTGTTTTTAATGTCAACGAGATTTATAGAATTTCTATAAATTATCAAACGACCACCTTTGTATGGAATAGATTTTGTATACAGTGAGAATAAGTTTTCGGGAACAAATGTAGGTTCAAAATTACTCTCTCCAAGGTAAGTCCATTTGTGTGTTGTTAAATCCAATTTCCAAAAATCATCAAGATAGATGGTTTCTAAAGCTAAATTTTGGTTTGCACTTTCGAACATCCCACCCCCAATATAAAGAGTAGAATCAAATATTTGACCAATTGGGCGCCGTCTCCCTTTTGGAAATTCAGAATCGGGGTGGTATAAAAAATCAAACCATTGTTTTGAGTCTCTTTGATAGTAAGTGAGCTTACTCGAATTCGTAAATAATCCATATCCTGCATAAGAGAATACTTTATTTTGATATTCAAAATCAAAAGATCCATACTTATTACGATGATTGAAAGATTTATCTAAACGCTGTATTT
>Ga0233438_10003957_pt1 | contig 13330 bp, 9 predicted proteins | sample SI_123_September_FD_182720 | JGI IMG/M metagenome (GOLD analysis project Ga0233438, IMG submission 182720) | Seawater microbial communities from Saanich Inlet, British Columbia, Canada - SI_123_September2016_10_MG | ecosystem: Environmental > Aquatic > Marine > Inlet | place: Canada: British...
TAGTGCCGACCATCAAAGCCTTTTGCCATGGCACCACAAAGACGTATCGGCCATCGGGTGTGGGAAGAAAGAGTGCGGTTGACGTATCAAAGACCGAGAGAGGCAGCACTATGTGAGTGCCTTTGGCCGGTTTGACGCGACCGTGCCAATTAGGCTCGACCCGCTTGAGCAACTCGTCGGACCAGACTCCTGCGGCATTGACACAAGACCTGCATTTCACATCAAAAGACTCGCCACTGAAGCGGTCGCGGCACTGCACCGCCTTGACTCGATCGTCCTGGATAGTAAATCCAGTTGCCTCTACATAGTTTATGGCTGCCGCACCGTGGCGCACGGCTGACTTGATTACTTCGATGACAATCCGGCTATCGTCAGTGATGCAATCATGAAACCTCAGGCCAAAAGCCATTTGTCTTGCATCGATGGAGGGACAGGCATCGTGTAATTCACGTGCATTTAACCTGCTATGACGCCTCACTCCTCGGGCATTGATCGAAAGAAAGTCGTAAAGTGAAAGGCCTATCTCGGCCTTGATGCCAAAAAGACTCTTTTCTTTTTTGACGGGCAGGACAAAGGAAAAATCGCGCACCATGTGAGGCGCGAGTTGTTCGAGCAGGCCGCGCTCCTGGCAGAGTTCGCGAGTCAGCCTAAATTGAAATTGTTCTAAATAACGCAGACCACCATGGATCAATTTGGTCGTACGACTGGACGTGCCGGAGGCAAAATCGGATTTTTCGATGAGCAGTACCGATAGGCCACGAGAGGCGGCATCTTGAGCTACACCAGCTCCGACGATACCGCCTCCCACTATCACGAGATCATATTCCTGATGTTTTATTTGTTCTAGGACTAGATCGCGTTGTTTCATCTATGGTCTATTGCTTGCCAACTACCTGAGTTTGTCCTTGAGCAGACCGGCGCCCAGACCGAGTGCTCCACCAAGGGCCGCGCCAGTCATGGTGCGTTTGCCAGTGCCCCGACCCTTGCTGGCTGACCAGGCGAGACCGGTGCCGGCTACGGTGCCAGTGACAGTATCGCGCATGATGGGGTGTTTGGCCAATGTCTTAGAAGAGTTGACTGCTCCGACCGTGGCGCCTGTCCCAGCACCGATGGCGGCGCCTCGGACCATGCCCTTGCCGGAGATCAGACCAGTGACTGCTCCCGCTGCTGTACCAACGCCAGCGCCGATGGTGGCTTTGCGGACGCCATCATGTTGCTGAAAAAATGTCTTTACTTTGCCAGGCTGCTGTTTGGATACACCAGCTTGATAGCTCTGAGCATATGCCGAGCCACAACCCAGACCCAGTGCTTGTCCGCTCAACAAGCTCAAGGCGATTGCTAATGCTGCTTGTCTGTGAGTTCGTTTCATTGGAAAACTCCTTGAGATGAGAAATTTTTTGCCACCAACAGGCTAACACTTTAAAAAATTAATTTAAAGCTCAGCCATGCAAAAATTTGTTGTTAGAAAGGCTGATAATCAGGGCCTTGTATGTTGCGATGTCTATGCGTGATACCGCATTTGATAGCCTGAGGTTAGTCCAGAGCTATGCCTATGTGCGCCGTGTTGCATATCCCTGGGGTGGGTGTTTGTTGTTCGTAAAATTGTCGATTCGCTTTCTAGTTTGAATAGGGCCTCTGGACGACGGCTGTGAGCGATTGTTCCAGACCTTGCAACCTTATTTTTTCGCCATTTTGCCGCAATAAAATGCATATTTCAGGCAAAGCGCCTCGATTTTGACTATCCTTGTCGATTATCTTCCAATCCCAGGCCCATCGAGAGATTTACCATCAATGAGATTTATGCAAAATAGACCCTTTGCTGCAAACAAGGCCGTGTCGACAGCGCTTACGCTCGGACTAATAGTCGGCGTCAATGCCTGCCTCTCGCCTCTAGCCGTTCTGGCTCGCACTAGCGATCTATCTGCTCTCAATGGCCCGGCCGTCTTTGCCAGCGAGGCCGCGGTCGGTAAGGAAGCCCTCCATTTTGGCGAAGGCTTTAAGCAGATGACTCCGGATCAGTCTAAGCAGGCTGAGGCTCTCATCAAAGAACTGGACACCATCAACCAAAATCAAAGAACAAATCAATCGATCGACCAGGTCAGGAGATTGGGGCAAGAGGCCAGCAAACTATACAATGCTGGACAACGCGAGCCTGCTTTGAGCAAATGGCAAGAGATGTACGGTTTGGCACAAGATATCAAATACTCTGAGGGCGAGGGTGAAGCTCTCAGCAACATGGCGCGCTTTTATGTGGATGCCAAGCAGTATGTCAAAGCCAAATATTTGGGCGAAAATGCTATCGAACTATTGGCAAATTCGAGCGAACAACAAACCCTAGCTAAGGCGCGAATTGCTCTAGCACAGGCTTATTTTGGTTTGGATAATCCAGTATGGGCGATCCAGCAATTGGATGCCGCACTCAAAATCCTCAACCTTTCTCAATCAAAAGACCCTGCAGAAGCTGCCTCAGTGATGTATCTCTGCGCTAGTCTCTGTGTGCAATTTAATAAGCCGAAGGACGCAATCCGCTTTTACCAAGAAGCTGCCACCTATCAGACTCAGGCCAACAATTACGGTGAAGCCGTGCGCATTCGCGCTACTCTCGTTGGACTCCTGATCGAAATGGGTTGGTTTACAGCCGCTCTAGAAGAAGCAGAGAAGGTCATGTCTATAGCCAAGACGGCCCCGACCGACTCTAATGCCCTACAAATACCTGCTCTGCAAGCTACTGCTAATGCCCAATACGCACTCAACGACTATGCCGAAGCCAGACGCACCTATGACAAGCTGTTTGCGCTCTTGCCTCAAATCGATCAAAAAATGATCTCAGAACAAGTCAAAGCAAATCTCAACAATGGATTTGGATTTGTATTGGCTGCCATTGGTGATTACGATCAAGCCAAACAGCATTTGACTGCAGCCTTTAACTATTTCAAAACCGTTCGCGACAATTTTAATGCGGCGCAGACTGCTAATGCTATCGGCGTGCTCGAAGCAAACGAGGGCAATTATGGCAAGAGCATCTCAATGTTTCAGCAAGCGATCGATATCCATGCTGTCATCAGCCCGCGTGCTATCAAGCTAAATGCCGATACCTTGCTCAATATGGCGGCTGTAGAATATCGCTCCGGCTCTTTTCGCGAAGCCAAGTTGCACCTTGAAAGCGCTGTAGCTATAACGGCCAAGCTCAAGAACTCGAGCATGAGAGCACGACTCTATCAAGCACTGGCTGAGATTCTCTACAAATCTTCTGATATCACCAATGCAGAAGCAAATATAAATAAGGCTATTGCAGAAGCAGACAAGGTCAAAGATGACTCGATTCTATGGCGTGCCTATGTAATGAAGAGTCGCATTCAGAAAGGCCGGCAGGAGGTAGAACTCGCTAAAGAATCCATCACTAGCGCTCTGAGCTATTTTCGTTCACCGCAATCTGGGGATTTTCCTACTGTAGACACTCTAGGATTCCCTGTTTCGCGCGAGGACATGGCTTATCATCTAGCAGAAGGTCTTGCCTCTAATGGTATGACTGAACAGGCTCTCCTTGCCGCGCAACAACTCAAAGAAGAAAACTTTGTCATGGAGTGGATGCGTCAAGGCGGACAGGTTAAGCCTGAAGACAAGGATGTCTTCCTGGAAATGAGTTCTATGAGAGCTCGGCTGCATTCTGCCGAAGCTGCCTCAACGCCTGATCAGTTGACCAAGGAGTGGCAAAGCTGGCTTGAGCGTTTTCGCGCTTTGTCAGCAAGCAACAAGTCACTCGCTCGTTTGATCTCGCCCATGCCGGTGAGCATTCAAGAAGTGCTCAGTACTATACAAAAGAACAACGCTGTGGCGGTGGAATACCTGTGTGGATCAGAAGCCACGCTGGCTTTTACGATCGACAGTCAAGGCCGAATTTCTTCAACACGTATAGCCTTTGGACGTGATCGCTTCAAGAGTCAGGTCAGGACCTTGTTGGCTTCGGTCAACAAGACGGCGGGTGATACCGCTCCTGGTGATAACATCCGTACTGTCCTGGCTAGCTTGTACAGTGAGCTATTTCCTGCTGGTGTAAGGCAGTTTTTGCCAAAGACTCCAGATCAAATGATAGTGATCATCCCTGACGGGCCTTTATTCAATTTGCCTTTTGCAGCGCTGGTTGATGAAAAGGGCCAGTTTCTTGTGCAAAATCATTTGTTGACCATGGCATCTTCGCTCACTGTTTTGCTGGATAGCACGCCTGCCCACAACGATGATTTTTCGATTGTGATGGCGTCTAATCAGGCCAAGGCAGAGTTAGACCAAATCTCCAATGCCGTAGGCCCTGAGCGGGTCACTGTTTTGCAGGGCAAGCAAATAGGGCTATCCAATCTGGAAGAGCAAGCCAGAGGCAAGTCTGCCTTGCATATTCCGGCCAAGGTCGCATTTCCCGAAAACAACAGTCTACGTTCGATGCTGCCTTTTACCATCGAAGTCGATGGTGGTGCCCGCGCGATCAGCGCCGATCGCCTCTTTGGCTCTAAGATGGGCAATGACCTGATCGTCTGGTCGGCTAGCTCAGTCAACTCCAAGGACGGTAAGGGCAACGCGCTCAAGATCATGAGTCGTGGTCTGGGTTATGCTGGGGCTCGCAACGTATTGATGAGTCTGTGGTCTCAGCCGGATGCGCAGCGCATAGATGAGCTAGTCAATTTTTACAAAAACAAGCAAGCCGGCATGAACCCTGCTCAGAGTCTACGTAAGGCTCAGCTTGCGGCGATCTCCAAAGATCCTGATGTTAAAAATTGGGCTGGCTTCCAATTGCTGGGACCAGGTTACTGACCCCGTTAGATTAAGTCTTGTAGTCAAGAGCTCCTGTGGGCGCCGCATATTTATAGAAGTCGTATAAACTTATAGCTTGTATAAATATTCTCTTGTAAACCCCCTGCAAGAGATGCCCCAACAACCTCACCCAGGGCTATTTTGATGAATCTTGAAACTGATAAACGTGTGATTGCGTCTGGCTTGTCGCTGATGCTCAGTTTGCAATTGCTGGTGGTGGCAAAACCTCTGGCCGCCTTAGCCGATGAACCTGCGGCAATCACGCCTGCGGCTGACGCCGAGGTCATTTCGCAAGCGCCTTCGTGGACCGAGACTTCGAGATCCGCGCAAGAGTCTCGCACTGCAGAAGCCACCAGAAAAGCCGGTGAAGATCAGTCGGCTTATGAGTCTCGTATTGCCGAAGAATCACGCAATGCTGAGATGCGTCGCTCCAAGCAAGAGTCTAAAGAAGCCGAACGGACAAAATATAGCAGTGATAAGCAGTCCCGTCTCGAATCTCGCGAAGCAGAACGGACCAAGCATGCTGCCGATGTGCAATCAACTGTAGAATCCGATAGAGCTGAAGCTACCAAAAACGAATCAGATGCTCAATCGGTCGAGGAGTCCCGTCGTGCCGAAGAAACTCGCAAGGCCGACGAAACAAAATCGCGTCGCGAATCGCAAAATGCAGAAGATACCAAATATCTGGACAATAAGGCTCCAGGCGAACGTGAAAAGAGCGAGTCCATCGAAAAGACAGTAGCCCCTGTCGTCACCGAAGCCGTTGACAATAAAAATTCGGATGCAAATCGCGAGGTGACCAAGACTGTCGAGGCTGCTGAGACACAGACCGACGGATCTGGCAACGGTCCTTTTACTCACACCAATATGGGCCTCGAGGCCGGCAGTATCTTGTCACCCGATGGTCGCTCGATCGCGGCTATAGGGGAGACAAGTCAGGACAAAACTCCTCAAGTAGGGGAGAACGGCACCATGAGTACTGCCGACAATCTCTCCAATGAGATGCTCATCCAGCTTGGCGCGACTATGGTGCAGGATGGCGATCAAGTAAAAGAAGCCCAATCGACCGCCGATGGCATTATAGTCGTCGATAGCGATGAAGCCGACGAAGTCGAGCAAAGAGTCCAATACGAAGACCTCCCCACCGACGAAGGCAAAACAAGGGTGCGTACCGGTGCCAAGTTTCCGGTTGTCGTCATTTCGCAAATATCGAGTAAGACAGCCAAACAAGGTGATCCGCTCGAGGCTCGCCTCAAGTACGATCTCAAGATTGGAGATCGTTTGATCGCCAAAAAAGGCAGTGTGGTCAACGGCCATATCAACTACTGTTTAAAAGCCAGATCTGTTATGCACTCACTTGTTAGCCACGAGCGCTGGTATCGCAATTCTGGCTGCCTGGGCTTTCAATTTGACGAGATCCTCAACGATAAGGGAGAGCACATTCCGCTGGTAGCCATGCCTGCTCAGATGTCTCGCATTGTCAAAAACAAAGCCGAAGGGCGTGAGCTTGGCGTTAATCATGCCGGTCAGATCACCGGACCGTGGGGCCAACAGCTCCGCTATAAGGCCCTGCGCATCGGGCTCAATGCAGCTCTAGCACCAGCGGGTGTATTTAGCTTTGGTGCCATGCCCGTGGCACTTGGTGTGATTGGTGCTGCCAATCCTTCCTTTGCCTTCATGAAGCCAGTCGGCACCAATGTCCGCCACCGCCGCATCAAAGGATTTGCCTGGGGCTTTCTTTCTGGCATACCGGGTAGCTGGATCATCGAAGATACTGTAACCAAAGGACAAGAGGCGATCATCAAGCCAGGCGACGAGTTTTTGGCCGAATTCAAAGAAGAATTTACTGGCGAAGCCGCATCCGAAGCCCAACTCATGCCTAACGCTCAGACCAAGGTCAAGGGCGATGTGAGAGAAGGCAAGGATAGCAAGAAAAAGAAAGACAAATAAGATCAATTAAAGTCAAGTAAAGAGAAAGGGCACCGTCACCGGTGCCCTTTCTCTCTCTCTCTGGTGAAAAGCTGGCCTATGCCTCTTTTACATCGACGAGCAATCTGCCCAAATGTGCTTTGAGTTTTTCGATGTGTCTGATCTCGTCATGCTTGATCTCGATCAATATTTGCGTTAGATGCGTGTCAGCGCGCAAATCTGAGGCGTACTCTTCGTAGGCTTTGAGAGCCTTTGATTTGTGCGCGATTATATTGATGAGATCATATGCTGCATCACTGAGAGGAAACCTCTCCTGGCTGGCATCGATAGTATTTGTATTTGGCATGATTTTATTTCCAGTATCTAATGAGTTTGTCTTTTACTTGTGGTTTTTACAGACTTGGTACTTGTCCGGGAATTGCCATAATATGTCACATTTGCTTTAGATGGGACAAAATTGGCAGTACCACTGATCCTTGAGCCCTGACTATCACCCATGGTGCTAGATTGAGAAGAACTCGATTGTGATGAGGCGGTACTGGCGTCCGTTGAAGCTTTAGTTTCGCTAGCATTAGAAGACATGGTGTCCGACATACTATTGGCCATGCTAGAGGCATGTGATTCGGCAGCCATAGCCGGAGCTGCAAATGCAGCGACTAAGGCCATTGCGAGTGTCAGCTTAGCGATTTTGTTAAGGTCGAGAGGAGTCTGTCAATAATTTTGTGTCAAACCTCAAACCAGCGGTAGCCTTCCTTTAAATTCAATCGCGAACCAATTAAATGCGACTCCCCAGTTACGAATGGGCATTGTCCACTTCTTCGAGATGTTCTGGGCTGCCAGATACATCACTTTGATGGCCGATTCGTCATCTGGAAAGATTCGATGATTGCGACTCGCTTTGCGCAAGGTCATATTTACAGACTCAATTGCATTGGTCGTGTAGATTGAACGCCTGATCTCATCAGGGAAAAGGAACATCGGGATGATTTTGTCCCAATTCTTTTTCCACGATTTCGCGATCATAGGGTATTTCGTATCCCACTTCTTAGTGAACTGATCGAGGGCCTGCAGAGCTTGCTTTTCGTCTGGAGCTTGATAGATCGTTTTCAAGTCTGCACAGAGGATTTTGCGCTCCTTGTATGACACGTATTTGGTCGAGTTGCGCACCATGTGCACGATACAGGTCTGAATCATCACATGCGGAAATGCTGCCAAAAGAGCCTCATCAAGCCCAATCAGACCATCAACACAAGCGATCAAAATATCCTGTAAACCGCGATTCTTGAGCTCCGTAAAGACAGATAGCCAGAACTTTGCACCTTCATTTGGAGAGATCCAAATGCCCAAAATCTCCTTCTTGCCTTCAGTCGTGACAGCTAGAGCAAGATAGATGGCCTTGTTCACCACTCTCTGCTCATGCCTAATTTTGACTTGCAAGGCGTCAAACCACACGATTGGGTAAACCGCATCAAGTGGGCGATTTTGCCAGGCCTTAACGTCTTCCATGACACTATTGGTGACATTTGAAATCAGGCCTGGTGAAATTTCTACACCATACATTTCTTCGAGCTGAGCTTGAATATCCCTAACAGTCATTCCTCTGGCATACAAAGCGATGACTTTGCTGTCCAGGCCCGCAAGACGGGTCTGATGCTTCGAAACAATCTGAGGTTCAAACTCTCCGGCTCGATCCCTAGGAATGCCCAGATTGATCTCACCTTGCTCGGACTTCAAAGTCTTCTTGCTGTAACCATTTCGGCGATTCTCTGAACCTTTGCCGGCTCGTTCGTTCTTTTCGTATCCAAGATGTGTGTCCATCTCAGCTTCAAGGCATTTTTGAACGAGTTGTTTGGTGAGCTGTTTTAAAAGCCCGCCCTCCTCCAAAAGCTCCTTGGGATTTTTGCCTTCCGCGAGATGCTCTCGAATTAGCTCGTCGAGTAAGTCACGTTTTTTGTTTTGCATAGTCATGTTAGCGGCACCTTTCTAGTTATCGGCCGCTGGCCTTGCTTTGACACAAACTATTTTACAGTCCCGGGCAGAACCAAGCAAAGTACTGATTATTGTCACATGATTACCTGCTGGACTATTACTTCAACCATATACCCTTGTCCCAGTTCTAAAAACTTGTGCTTCTGGAGCCTCTCATGAGCGTGTTTTCTACTCTTACTGACTACCGGTGGGTTAATCTATCAAGACCGGATACATCGCCTTAAAAACCTTCAGCACAAGATCGCCTGTTTTAGCCAGATTTTCCAGTGAAGAGTTCAATTCTCCAGGATTTAGAATGTTGACAGCCAGAGAAAGAGCCCCGTCCTCATTCTTCTGTACTCCATGGGCTAGAAATGCCTTAACGTTCGGATGAGCCCCTTGGTCGATAGTTTCGTCATACATCTGCGCGATTTCATCGCGCAAACCTGAGTCGGCAGTGCCGAGTGTCTTCATGATTTTGCTTACTGTGAATTTGTCTTTCACGGCTTCTTTGTTGGCCGCGCTGTCATTTCTCTTAAGCCAAATAGTTTTCAATTCTGGCTTTTTCCACACGTAGAAGCCATAGATAGCATTCTCGATACAGCCCCGAAGAAGCATGTACATCTCCGGTATTTGTGCGCTCAAAGCCATTCGTGCTGCCCCGGAAAATGACGCATGGGTGCGCAGGAAGAAAAAAGCTTCCAGCCATTCTTCTGGTTTCAGTTCTATCTTCTCGAAGTCGAAGTCTTCATATTGTTGATTGATCGCTGGCATCATCGATAGGACAAAGCTTTTCCGGTTTTCCATAAACCGATCGTTTATCGCCCTCAATTTGAGATATTGAGCTTCCATCTGCTGAAAAGTCGCCAACTCGTTTTGTCTGCTGCTTTCAACGAAGTGACTTAGGCTGTCTTTACCCCAGCCTTCAGGTACTTCGGTCCTGATTATTAGTGGATTTTTTTCTGACATGTGGGATGTCTTTAAATCGCTCATCAGCAAATTTGCTTTCTGCCACTTCATCTCGCCAGCATTATCGCCCAGTTCTTTGTGAGCAAATGCAAGTTGCAGGCAAATTCTTTTAGCGCACTCTCTATCAGAGTCCCTCACCTTCTGATATGCTGGTTCAAGTAAAGTGATTGCTTCGGCGTACTTATGTTCAATCATTCTGATGGCGCCGAGCATTATCTCGTTTTCCAGAGTTTCAATTCCAAGCTGCATTTGCAGTTTTATAGCTTTCTCAAGATTCTGTGCTGCCTTTGCTGTATCAGTGTCATAATTGATGGTTCCCAAAACACTCAAGGCGCCTGCCACCTTCATTTTGTCGGCTTCATCGATTAAGGGGTGCGCTAGAAATTCCTCAAAGAGAGCGCATGCCTCCTGGTTTTTTTGGGACTCAAACTTTACATATGCAAGGAAGTAGGCGCTATCGCGCCGTATGGCATCTTTCTTGGCAAAGGCTCGACTGACTTTATATGCTGTCTCGAAATATTCTCCTACCGATTTTAGATCTTTGTTTCGACCAGCCGCTTTGCCTCTCTCTATTAGCGTGTTCCATCTATTCCGCTGTTTTTCTAAGTGGCTTGGTTTCATTTTCGGTTGGCTAAAGGCTTGCTTTCAGGTAGGACATTGCCTGAGCTGAGAGGCTTGGGCTTTGGGTTGCTATGGATCGAAAACGTACCCCAAGCAGCTTGGCTATTAGTGAAACTGCTGCTACCAGGTAGTTTTAGCTTCAGGCAAGTAGTATAACATCGAGGGCAGATACGACATCGACTGCCGGCAAATTGGTCATGACTGTCTTCGCCGGTATTGCCGAATTTGAGCAGGAGTTTATTTGCGAGAGAACCGCTGCAATGACCAGGGGTGTGAAATTCGGCAGGCCTCAGAAGTTGTCTGGCGTGTTTTTGGCAATCAGAAGCGCCTGGTAATTCACCTAATCGATGAAGGCCAATCAACAAGCCAGGTGGCCAAGACTTTTGGAGTTCACATCGCGACCGTCTATCGAGTCCTTGAGAACTCCCGTGAATTGCTCGCCCAATCTGGCAGCTTTCTTCGAGCGATACGTTCGCGCTTTGAGCTCGGAGTAGAGCTGAAACTTATCTGGTCTAGCGGCTCAAGCCACTGCATAAATGATCGGCATACAGCTGAATGGATGGATCTAACCAGGGAAGAACTCCTATTGATTTTTACACGGGTAGCTAGCGAGGTCGCTTAAGGCCGCAGCAAGGTCCAATTAGCAGCAGCCGTGATGAATTTCGGTGATAACTTGTGATATCGAAAATTATCACAAGTTATCCTGTCAAAATTGCTACCCGGATGGCGCAGCCGGGGTCCTAGACTTTAGTTGCTATGACGCTGGACTGTATTCTTTCCTAGAGTCTTTAACGAACTTCAACTCTTTAGCTAGGTCCACGCAAAGTTGTACGGAGCATGGTTCTCCTATCTACCTCTATGCACTACCGCAGCGTCAGCTAGATCCTTGGTCGCTTCCAAACAATTTATGCCACCACGGTTTTTTTAGCTCATAGACTGTTTGCGATAGGTTTGAAAGTTGCTCTTCAACTGCCTTAAGCTGAGCATCTTTCTCAGCTTTCAGTGCTTCTAATTCTTCGTTTTTGGCGCGCTCTTGTTCTTTGAGAGATTGTTCCAGGGCGGCAACTTGCTCTTTTGCTTTTTCAGCTTCTTCGTTTTTTAGTTTTAGCGCTTCGACTTGTTTCTCTAAAGCTGCAGCCTCCACTGCTTTGAGATGGGCCGCTTTGCGCTCGTCTTCTGCTTGCTTTTGAAAATCTGGCAAGAGTTTGAGCTGTCTGCTTTGCTCCTGGAGCTGTTGTTCTTGAGCGCGGATGGTCTCTACAAGAGGCTTCATCATCTCTTCAGCTAGAAGTCGTAGACGGCTGCGTTCTTCTTCGACCCAAGTTTGATGCTGCGACTCTTTAACCTCCTCATAGATGGTTTCGGCATCGACAGCTTCTTCGAGGGGCGGAAAGTCGTTGTTACCAGCATCAGAATTGATCTAACTTCATTTTCGAAGCTATTTCTTTGGTGGGATAGATTCGCCACTCTTTGACGCCGTAGGCATTCGTTTTTTGCGTACCTTTGAGGTCGCCTTTGGCCAGTCTTGAAGTGATAGCCCGGGTGGTCAGACCCAATGCATCAGCAGCTTCTTTGACAGTAACCGTTCTCATACAGCAGCTCCATATCTAGTTGGTTGGTAATATCGCCAAAATAGTACTTTTCACTACAGAAGAAAATGCACACATAACCCCTCCCTCATAGTCCAAAAAACGCCGCACTTATAGACGGTTAGAAAAACAGCAAAAAATCTCACCGCCACCCAACAAGCCCAAACCACCGACCCGCGCCCCTAAATCGGCAAAGTAAAATAAAAGCTCGCCCCCGCCCCAAACTCATTTTCCACCCAAATCTCGCCGCCCTGCATCTCCACCAGGGCCTTAGCAATCGTCAACCCCAGACCCGACGAGCCGCCAGTCCGCGTCTCGGCCTCTCGATCCTCCCTGCCTTTTTTGCCAGCCTGCTGAAATCTTTCAAAAACAAAAGGCAGATCCTCTTTAGCTATCCCTGGCCCGTGATCGCTCACCTTGATCAGTGCGCTTTCACCTCGCCGCTCCGCCGTTACCGATACCTTCTCACCACGCGGCGAATACTTCACTGCATTTGACACCAAATTGAGCAATACTCGATCCAGCGACTCTGCATCGGCTCGCACGATCAGATCTGTCGGCGGTATCTCGATCGTCACATCAGCAGCTTGAGCTACTCCTGACACCATACTCAGTACCATCTCAAAGCTGTCATCCAGCTCCACTTGCCTTATATCCAGCTCCGCTTTGCCGGCTTTGAGTTTTTCGCTATCCAAAAGATCATTTACCAGCGTGGTCATTTTATTGATATTGTTGTTGGCTGTGGCCAGATACTGCAGCCCAGCCTCATCTAAGGTCCCATATTTTCCAGTTGAAAGAAAAGCCAAAATATTTTTGAGTGTAGTCAACGGCGTACGCAAATCATGAGTGATCATGGCGATGATATCTTCGCGCGCCTGATTGGCCGCGGCCAGATCCTGCGCCATCTGGTGAAAAGTCCGATCCAACTCCGCGATCTCGTCCTTGCCCCGCAGAGGCGGATTTAGCGATACATTGCTCGCCAATCTGTAAGCATTGTCGCTTACTCGGGCCAATCGTCCTGTGATCTGCCGGGTGATGTATATTGCGATGAGCAGCGTCACGATGAGGTTGAGGCCGGCACCGATGAGCATGATCTGCTGCAATTTCTTACGCATATCAGATTGGATCTGTGGGCTTTTTTCGGCGAGATTTTTTTGTTTGTCCGCCATGGACGCGATGTCGTTAAAGAGCAGATCTTTGATGTAGTTGCGCAATTCGTGCCACATTGCTTTGCGTTCGCCGCGTCCTGCATCGCCTGTTCGATCGTGGTGTTTTTTTAGCTCTTTAAGCACTTTGATCGAACGCGCCACATTGGCCTCCAGTTTGTTTGCAGATTCCGTCAGCGCTTCTTCTCCGGCGCAAATGCGTTTGAGGTCGGCCAGCTCGCGATCCAAATTGCGTCGCATGGTCAAATAGGTAGGATCATTGTCGTCCGCCATTTGCAGCGCCGC
>Ga0233438_10003964_pt1 | contig 13312 bp, 10 predicted proteins | sample SI_123_September_FD_182720 | JGI IMG/M metagenome (GOLD analysis project Ga0233438, IMG submission 182720) | Seawater microbial communities from Saanich Inlet, British Columbia, Canada - SI_123_September2016_10_MG | ecosystem: Environmental > Aquatic > Marine > Inlet | place: Canada: British...
ATACAACCAAAACTATCGTTAGTTTATTAGTCAAAGCTCATACCACTTCCTTGGGCAAACAACACTCCTTCTCCCTCAGAAGACATAGGCCATGTAAAGTTAAGCCTTCCAGAGGGTTGAGCATCATCTGTAGAATCCAAACTCAAAATCATATCTTGAATATCTAGAGTTTGTCCTGCGTTTACCACAATAGGATAGCGAGCTGTTTGATAGCCGATTTTAGTCAATTTTAAGACTTGTTCGCCATAAGGGACAGTGGCAGGAAAAATAAATTCGCCTAGAGCATTTGTTTGCGTGCTTATTAGTGTTCCCTCAAAAGTGACGGCAACTTGTGCCAAACCTTGATTTGAAATTAGATCTTTAACACTTCCTTTAACTACGGTCTGTTGAGAAAACAGGGTAAACGAAAGCAAAAAAACCATATAGAAAATGGTAGGTATCTGTTTCATTGTTGAATTGGGGTTTAATTCACAATTATTAAGGTTCAATTTACAAAATATATTTACTTTTGAAAAAATCACTCTTAAACTTTTTTAAATGAAACAAAAAACGAGGACCATTATTCAACATATTGTAATGTGTAGTTTCACATTTATACTCGCTTTTGGAAGTGTAGTGGCGCAGAACTCAAAACACTACAAAATCCATACTGTTGCGTTTTATAATGTCGAAAATCTTTTTGACACGATTAATGACCCCAACAAATACGACGAGAAAAGTCCAATGATGGAAATAAAAAATGACCGTAGTGCTATTTACAAGAAAAAAGTAGCGAATATGGCGTCGGTAATTTCTCAAATTGGCGCTAGTAAATCTAAAAATACGCCTGCTATTATTGGACTTGCCGAAGTGGAAAATCGAGCTGTAGTCGAAGACTTAGCTAATGACCCTCATTTAGTTTCTAAAGACTATGGTATTGTACATTTTGACTCTCCTGATGCTCGTGGTATTGATGTAGCGCTGATGTATCAAAAAGCATTATTTACGCCGGTGAGTACAAGTACTCATGAGTTAGAGTTATTCGATTCAGAAACGAACAACCGCATCTATACAAGAGATCAGTTGTTGGTTAGCGGCTACTTAGGAGGGGATCTTATTCATATTCTAGTGAACCATTGGCCGTCACGACGCGGCGGAGAAGCTAAAAGCCGTTCTAAACGCGAAGCTGCTGCTAGGCTTAATAAACACCTTATCGATTCGTTGCAAGCCAATGACCCCTATGCGAAAATTCTGAGTATGGGCGATTTTAATGACGACCCCACAAATTCCAGTCTAAAGAAAATATTAAAAACAAAAAAGAATAAAAGTTCCGTAAGTTTAAAAGGACTTTATAACCCTATGGAACGCATTTTGAAAAAAGGAGGGGGCTCCAATGCGTACAGAGATGTTTGGTTTTTGTTTGATCAAATTTTCATGAGTAAACCCTTTTTGAAAAAAGACAATTCAGGCTACCGACTTTACAGAGCTGGGGTGTTCAATGCGCCTTTCCTCATAAATAAAGAGGGCCGCTACAAAGGCTACCCGTTTAGAAGTTTCTCCTACGGGAAATTTTTAAATGGCTACAGCGATCACTTTCCTGTATATGTACACATTATTAAAGAAGTGGAGTAAATTCTATAACATATAGCCCTAAAAAAAGCAGCCTCTAGGCTGCTTTTTTTTATAAGTATCATGCAGGCCATACACCCCAAGGGATTCTAGATAGAATCAAAATTAAGGCGATGGTATAAAAAATCGCAATGGTTTTGTATTTAGGTCCTGAAATTAGTTTCTTCTTATGTTTTGAATAGCCAATGGTAATAAGCGCAACAGCAAGTATGTTTATTGTTGGGTGCTCCACCAAGTATAAGCGTATTTGTGCATTTTTCATAACCTCTCCTACGCCTAAATCACTCCACAAACCAAATCGTTCAGACGTAAAATATAATAGTAATCCAATAAGTAATTGAATATGAGATACAATTAGTGTGAAAAGCGAAACTCTAAATGCTTTTGCATCATAGTCTTTTTTTCCAAAGTAGCCTAAAAGAGCTTTGAAAACAGCCAATACAAGTACCGCTAGTACTAAATAGGCCCAGTAGGAGTGAATTGTTTTGATCATTAGGTTTTAGTTTTTGGTATTAAAATGCAAATATAACAGTTTAATTCCATTTATTTTCCGCTGGAGCTCCACCCCAAATAAGTGTTGCCAAATAAGGGTTATCAATAAATGGATTTCTATTGCCTTGTGCAGAATAAATGACATTATTACGTTGAATTTCAAAGTCTGAAACCGGGTCTGCACGATTCCAGGATATAAATAAATCCAAGCCTCCTACCAAATCAAAGTTTTCGCCATATCTAATATTTAAATACATCATCATACGTGCTACATCTCCACGCCATTCATCTCCTGGATACCATTCATTATTGGATAACTCATAAGTCCCGCTTCCTTCTCCAAAAGGATTATTACTTCGGCGCGTGTTCGTGGCATCATCACAGGTTCTTAAATGGTGTAAGTCGGTGATTGAATTCGAAGAATTTAATAACGACTGTGGATAGACGTGTTCTGTATTATAGGTTTGAGGTGAATACGAATTAGTTCCAGACGTATATTCTCTCCAGAAACGGCGCTCACCTGAATACATTAAAACTACTTTATTTGAACTTGATAAATCCGCATCTGCATCATAAAGATACTGATGGCGTTGAATGTACGTTAAAATGGTCGTATGTTTGTTGGTGGTATGTGTGTCTAATTCTTCAAACATTAAATCGGCATCTTCAGAAAAAATCACTCCCGAATAATAGTCCACTAATTCAGCTGGTATATTGAAGGTAATGGCATCTATAACGGTGATTGTTACCGTAGCAGAAACACATGTATTTGTAGGTGTATCGTCATCACAAAGTGCGTATGTAAAACTATCTGTTCCTGTAAATCCAGATGGAGGAGTATAGTCCACGGTTCCATCTGCGTTTAAAACCACAGTGCCTTGAGTTGCCGTAGTATCAACTGATGATAATACAGCTTCATCAATAGCTGAATCATTATCTAGAAGAGTGGTTATGGTTTTAGGCGTATTTAGCAAAACATTGATGGCATCGTTTTCTGCAACTGGACTCCCAAAATCTGCCACATTAATGGTGACAGTTGCTGTTGAACAGTCTGGAGGTGTATCAGTATCACAAATCGTATAGGTAAACGTATCTTCTCCTGTAAAATCATCTGCTGGAGTGTAGGTATATGTGGCGTTTCTGTTATCAACAATTGACCCCCCTTGAGTGGTGGTTGCGTCGAAAGCTGTAATGCGCGCATTATCCTCAATGGTATCGTTTGATAATAAATTTTCAATACTAAAATCGGTGTCTTCAAGAGCATCAAAACGGTCATTTACAGCCACTGATTTTCCGCCAGTTGTGGTGTCAGGATCTTTGGGTGCAGGTGAAGAATCGTCACCACCTGAGCTGCAATTGATATTGAAAAAAGCAAGGAGAACTATTGGTATAATTTTTTTCATAATACGTATTAATTGAATTAAAACTAAAGGTAAAAAAACCACCTCATTAGAGGTGGTTTTTTTATACATGAATAGTAAATTTATTCATTTAAAATATAAACACCACCTGTTTTAATCACAGCTGTTGAATATACTGCAGCGCTACCATTATAAACATTATAAGACACTAAATATTTTTGACCTTCTTCATCTGAAGGAAAATTATTTAATAAAATAGTGTTTATTTTAGCAACTCTTGCTTCTATAGATTCTTCGTCTTTTCCTGATCTTACATCAAAGTTACTGTAGTAACCATTACCTACTAATTCGAAATCTGCTGCAGTTAGGGTGTATTTGATAGTGTTATCTGGCACCCAAACATCACCATCATGACCAAACTGAAGTGTTTCTTCCAGTATGTTTTCATAAGCAGAGAATGCAGTTCCATCAAAAACAAAGGCAGCAGTAAAACTTTTTGTAACTCCACCACCTTGATATATTTCATACATTGATAAAACAATATCACCAGCACTTTTTGGATCAAATTTGTAAACGTCCAAAAGCGCTACTGGAATCTTTTGATTAGCTTCCTCTTCGCTAGAAAAGTTAGGATACCCTTCACCCATTGCTGTATATTGATCAGGCGTGAATCCTGTAAACTTTATCCATTCGCCATCTTCATAGGCAAAACCATCTGTGAGTGTACTTACAGAACCAGAGTAGTATTTATATTTCAAAGATACAAAGTCTCCATTTTCTGGATTTGGATAGGTAGCATCTAGGTAGTCATATACATGGTAAGTTTCATCAAAGTTACCATATCTAGACCCTGTGATCGCATTGTGCTCTCCAGCAGTCAAAGTATATACCTCTGCGTCATATGTTGACACTTTATTATAAATATTATATGAAACTAAAGCAGACGATCCCTTTCCCCATACTGGAAATAAATCTGACAGTAATTCTGGCACCATCTCTTTCGCTTGATCTGTATAACTAAAGTTTGCATAACTTAAGTCTAAATCATCATAATCGTCGTCAGTAAGTGTATAAACAACATCGCCTACGATTACATTTTCTTGTGCATCAATGGTTGCATTGATGTCTTCATTCGGGTTACATCCCGTAAAGACGAAAGCCGAAAGTGTTAATAAATAAACTATTTTTTTCATTTTCTTATTTTTTAGAAGTTAAGTTTTATGCCAAGACTGAATGTTCTTCCTGCGCCGTAATAAACGCCAGCAGTTTGAGCGATTGAGCCTGCTCCATCTCGAGCATCCGAAATATATTCAGTGTTTAGAACATTGTTCATTCTAGCTGATAATGACGCATCAAATTGACCAATATTAAAGCCATGATTTAGACCAAGGTCAAATAAACCATAGGCGGGCATTTCCCATGAATCTTGACGGTTTGTCTCATCACCTCTATCAGTAATTCTGTAACTAGCATACAAATCGCTAGCATAGTTGTAATCAATATAAAAAGATGTTTTTTCCATCAATTTAAATTTAGAGCCTAAAGCGAATGTTGTTTGTGCAGCATCAGATACTTTTAAATCTTTTGCATATACGTCAACAGATTTGATTATTTGTCCACCTTCGTCAAATAACTTACCGCTTGCATCGTTTTTCCATTTCCAGTTTCCAATAGAAGCCATACCAGTAAAAGTAACCATGTCACTTGCACGATACACAAAATCAACTTCTACACCCTGGTGTAAAGCATCAAGACCAGCAATGTTATAATTCACACGGTCTCCTTGATTATCCGGATCATCTACGCTACCTGTCAAAGATTTATCTATCCAAGAGGTATTGTAAATATTAACGTTTGCTGATAATTTGTCGCCTCTGAATCCGTATCCTATTTCTGCACTAAATACTTTTTCATTTAACGCGCCCTCATTGAAATCTGTTGAGCTATCGCTTTGGAAAACGTTTCCGTCTAAGAAAGGTGCTTTTGAGAAGTACCCAATATTAACAAATACATTTCTTGTATCGCTTAAATTGTAGTTTGCACCCCCTTTAACACTATATCCAAAAAAATCAACTTTATCGGACTCACGAGCTGGATCTGTAGGAGCATAATACATGAATTCATTTTTGCTGTAAGTAGTATTAGATATAGCAGACGCTAGGAAAATTGATAAATCAGCTCTTGGAGAATATTCTGCTTGTGCAAAAAGCCCCCCTCTTAATACGATTCCGTCATAATCTTTATTGAAACGATCTCCAACCTTTAACGCTTGACCAGATGTATTTTCATCGTTAGTATCGTTGACATAAAACTGACCTCCTAAAAGATCTGCAACTTCGTACCAGTGCGATCCCACGTAGTAACGTGCATCAACCCCACCCGAAAGCACTAAGTCATCAGTTAAATTTGTTTTGATCGTTGATAATAAACCATACCATTCGTGTGCATTTCTAGAAGATGCAAAGATATCTGTAGAACCAAAAGCAGCTTGCGCTTTATTTTCTTCTGCAATTTTATCAAAATCAATTGGTTGATCACTATCTCCTAAACGGTAGGCATCGTCATAAAATTTAGACCCTCGTTGTCTTCGTCCACCACCTTCTCCAAAAGAAGCATATAATGCAGTTGATATTGATGTATTATCATTTAAAGTCCAATAGTGGTTTAATGATATTTGAGGTTTGTGATAGAAGTTATACGATAAGTGCTCTACTTCTCCATTTCTAATTCCCCAATCTGGATTAAATCTTTTTCCACCTTGCTCAGTTGCTCTGTTCTGCTCAATCGTACGTCTGTTATAACGCTGTCCATGAGTTTGCTTTGCACCAAATGCAGTAAATGATAATTTATGATTCTCGTTAATATTTTTAGAGATATTAAGGAAATAGTTGAACCCATCAAACTCTGTTCCATCTACATATCCGTCACCTAAAATTTTAGCACCAGATACTGTAACAGCTACGCCGTTATCCATAAGACCAGTTGAATACGTTATTCCGTATTTTTGGTACCCATCATTTGCTGTTCCCATTCGAATTGATCCACCCGCTTCAACATCAGTTGTTTTGGTTACAATATTGATCGTTCCACCAATAGACGGCACGGCTACTTTTGAAGCACCCAAACCTCTTTGTACTTGCATTGAGCTTGTAACGTCTCCTAAACCAGCCCAGTTTGACCAGTAGAGTCTTCCGTTTTCCATGTCATTAACAGGAATACCATTAATAAGTACACCTACATTTTCAGAACTAAAACCACGTAAGTTAATACGACCATCTCCATATCCACCACCAGACTTGGTTGCATATACTCCTGGAGTCGCTTTTAAGATTTCTGGAAACTCTTGTGTTCCGAGTTTAAGTTCAATTTCAGATGCTTTAATTGTTGATACTGCAACTGGTGTTTTTCTGTCCACAGCAACAGAAGCAAAAATTTGAACCTCTTCTAATCCTAATTCACTTGTTTCTAGTAAAACTGAACCAAGGTCAAGATCTCCTGAAAAAGGAATTGTAGTCGACACAAATCCAACATAGGACACTTCAATTTCTCCTGACGAATTTTTAGTGTTTAATGTGAAATTTCCATCGAAATCGGTAGAGACGCCGTTAGACGTTCCTTTTTCAACAATAGTAGCTCCTGGTAATGGTGCTTGTTGACTCGCGTCGACAATTGTACCTGTTATAGTGCTCTGAGCAGCAACCGATAACGTACACACCATCAAGGCTAATGACAAAATTTGTTTAATTTTTTTCATAATTGTAATTATGTTTTGATATTAAGTTAATTAGATTAAACAAAAATATGAATAATTAGCATATAAATTCTCCTATTTCAATTAAAATAATCCACAAAAAAAACACCTGACCAATAGAAAATCAAATGTTTTTAGAATGTATAATTAAATTATGTTGAAAAAATTATCTGTTTTTTTTGTAATGTTTCAAAAGATTCGATGTTGAGGTGTCGTGATTTGCAATAGCACCTGTATTGATTTCTTGTAAAATTTTGGTTGCTAATTGTTTACCTAACTCAACTCCAAATTGATCATAACTAAAAACATTCCAAACCACACCTTGAACAAATATTTTATGCTCATACATGGCAATTAGCTTTCCTAAACTTTCAGGAGTGAGTTGTTTTATGAAAATAGTATTGGTTGGTTTATTGCCCTCAAAAACCTTAAAAGGAATAATTTCTTTAGCTGTACCTTCTGCAATAACTTCTGCTTCAGTTTTACCGTTTAACAAGGCTTCTGTTTGAGCAAAAAAGTTAGAGATCAACTTATCTTGATGGTCATTATTACCATGTAGGGATTGTGTGAACCCAATAAAATCGGCTGGAATTAATTTTGTGCCTTGATGAATTAATTGAAAAAAAGCATGTTGAGAATTTGTTCCAGGCTCTCCCCAAACTAAATTTCCTGTTTGGTAGTTAACATCAGTGCCAGAACGGTCAATACTTTTGCCATTACTTTCCATAATAGCTTGTTGTAAGTAGGTGGCAAATTGATTCAAATACTGGGTATATGGAATAACTGCTTCACTTTCTGCCTTAAAAAAGTTATTGTACCATATACTCAAAAAGGCTAAAATTGTGGGAATATTGGTTTCAAATTCTTCCTCTTTAAAATGGGTGTCCATTTTATGAGCTCCGTCTAAAAGCGATTCAAAATTGTCGTATCCTACAGCTAAACTAATACTTAATCCTACGGCACTCCAAAGCGAGAAACGACCGCCTACCCAATCCCACATCGGAAAAATATTGGACGATTCAATTCCAAAAGCTTCGACTTTAGCCGTATTTGTAGACACCGCCACAAAATGCTTTGCAACATCTTCTTGTTTTCCATGATTCAAAAACCACTCTCTAATGGTTGTCGCATTTGATAACGTTTCTTGAGTTGTGAATGTTTTTGATACAATTACAAAAAGTGTAGTCTCTGGGTTAAGAGTTTTTAGAACCTCGTTGACATGATCGCCATCAACATTACTCACAAAATGAGGCGTAAGATGATTGCCATAAAAAGCCAACGAATCTACAACCATTGCAGGCCCTAAATCCGATCCTCCAATTCCTATATTGACTACATCGGTGAACGCTTTGTTGGTGTATCCTTTTTTGGTCCCATTAATAACCGCTTCCGAAAAGTTTTTAATTAAGGACTTTACCTCATGAATTTCTGGAATAACGTTGGCGCCGTCCACTAAAACATTAGCGTCTTTTGGAGCACGAAGTGCCGTGTGAAGTACTGCTCTTCCCTCTGTATGATTAATGATATCGCCTTCAAAATATTTCGAAATTGCATCGTTCAATTTAAGTTCCTCAGCTAATGCTTTGAAAAGAGTCATCGTCTCTTGGTTGATTCTGTTTTTAGAAAAATCAACATAAAAATCTTCCCATTGAATTGTGAATTGATCTGCACGTCCGGGGTTTTCCGCAAACAGTGTTTTCATGTGCGCGTCCTTGATCGCTTCAAAATGGGTGTTTAATTTTGCCCATGATTTTGTTTGCGTTGGATTTATTGAGTGTAATGCCATTAGTTAATTTTAAAATATAGTATTAATTGATTGAATCGAGTTGTTGTTTTAAAGGCGCTATAAATTCTATAAAATCAGATTTTAGATGTGCTGGTAAAGCCTTTGCATCTGGTAATTTTTGACGAAACGGATCAACTTGTTTTCCGTTTTTCCAAAAGCGGTAACACACATGAGGACCTCCAGTGTTTCCTGTCATTCCAACTTTTCCAATTACATCGCCTTGTTTTACATATGCGCCAACACTTACCAAGCGTTTACTCATGTGCAAATACTGGGTACTGTAGGTCGCGTTGTGACGTATTTTGACATAATTGCCATTTCCGCCTTTTCGCCTTGATTCCACAACCGTTCCGTTTGCAGTTGCTAAAATAGGTGTGCCGATTGGCGCTGCAAAATCGGTGCCTTTATGAGGTTTTACTCTGTTTCCATAATAAGCAATACGTCGCCTTAGGTTATATCTTGAAGAAATTCGGCTAAATCGCAAGGGGGCTTTTAAAAATGCTTTTCGTAGACTTTTTGCGTTTTCATCAAAGTAATCTGTGTTGTTTTTAGAATCTTTATTTAGATAATTAAAAGCGTAAAACGACTCGCCTTTATGCTCGAAAAACGCTGCTTTTATACTTTCAATCCCCGCATATATAGAGTCATCTACAAATCGTTTATTATAGATAACTTTAAAATTATCCCCTTTTTGGAGCCTTGAAAAATCAATAGTCCAAGCATAAATATCATCTGACATATCATAAATTAGCTGAGTAGGCAACCCTTGCTCTTCCATGGTTTCTGAGAGTGTATTTTGGATAACTCCAGCAGTTTCCATCTCAACAATTTTAATAGGTTTTCTTTCTGAATAAGCAATAATAGAATCGCAAAATTCAACCACTATGTATTCAATTTTGTTGGGCTGATATATAAAAACCAAAGGCTTTTGAACCTCATCTTTGGCGTACAAAACGGAATAGGGCTTGCCAATTCTTAAGCGACGAACATCAAAAACTGCTTTGGTTTTTTCAGCAATGTGGTGTATTTGAGGATAAAACAAATAGTGTTTTTCTAACAAAACACCAAAGCTGTCGCCGCTTCTAACAGTATCATTAACTACCCTATAATTGTTTAGATTGTAACCAAACTTGAAATTATCTTTTTCGACTATTTCTACCACATCATCATCCACAACGGGGTCTTTAGAACAACTTTTTATGGCGCTATAAATACTGACCGCTACGAAGCCGTAAATAAAAAATTTAAGGTTAAAATATTTTTTGTTAATGCTCAACGTCATGTCCCCAATTGTCTTTTTCTTCTTGGCTCCAAAGTTCAGGAAAAAATATTCTTTTTTGGTATTTTGGATGCATATATTTTTGCCAATCACTTCCACCAGTGGCAGCTCCATCGCCTTCTTTACCCAAAATATAGTGTTTTGCAGCATTATAATGCGCCATTACCCAAGTAACATTCACCGTATAATCGTAGTGTCGCATGGCGTCAACCAGGTTTTTGTCTTGTTGGCTATCCACAGAAAGCTCTTTGAATCGTGTCCAAATATTCTTGGTATTACAAACTTTCATAAAGTTAATAAATTCGGCTTTATAGCGGTTTTCAAAATTAATTAATAATGTAGATTTTTGACCTGTTTTATAATCTTTTCCAGCGGCTTGCCAATACAAATGTTCAAAGGCATGCTCAAATGGGGTTTCTCTATCAATTTTTTCACGAAATCGGATATCTATCAAATTAACTAACTCTGTTGAAGCAAATTCAATTTTGCGATACTGCGCACTTTGAAATCCACTAGCGGGCGTCAATGTCTGTCTAAACTTGTTGTACTGCGCCACATCCATCCCTTCTCGCATTATATTAAATGAGGTGGTTAACATGTCGAAATACCGACTAATACGCATAAGTTTGTCTTGAAAAAAAGCAACTTCTAATGACGTTGAATCTGACACTTGCTTAATTTCCCAAAGAATCATTTTGAAAATCAATTCATTGATTTGATGGTAAGCAATAAACACCATTTCGTCTGGAAGATCTGTACGCTGAATCTGCAAACCTAATAAGGCGTCTGTATGAATATAGTCCCAGTAAGTTATTGAATTGCTATGTAATAATCCCTCTAAGTGTACATCCCGATCTTGATGGATTGCCTTGTATTTATCATCCAGAAGATCTAATAGTTTGTCAGTGCTAGGTTTTTTTGTCATTACTTATTATAATTGAATTTCGAAGGGATACTTAAGCCCTTTTTGAGCTTCTAGATCAGCTCGCAAAGACCCAACTCTCAAATCTGCTTTGATTTTTACTGGTATTTTATTTTGATCTGCGGTTACCCATAATGTTAAACTTTCTTCTGCTTTGAACACACGTCCGGCCATAACGTAGGGTCTAAATTTTAGACATTTTATTTTTCCAAAGTCTGTACTAATGGTTTCTCGACCCAAGTATTTTAGTTTGAACAAAAAGGTTTCACTATCAAAAAATATATTTAATGCTACTACATCGCCTTGTTTAATTGTTTCGGTGTCATAATTATTTCTAAGATAATAATAGGCCGATACCAAATCTTGAATATTTTTTTCAATTTCCATTGAAGCGTTTGTATTCTCCTTCAAATCCTTAATTAATGCCTTGTTTTGCTCGTGATCAAATTCTACAATTCTATTTTTGGTGTAACCACCTTCATCGATGTCTCTTACAAATTTATAGGGGATACCCGTTTGTTTGTCAAAATGACTCTCATAATGATCTTCAACTTTAAAAAACCATTTAATTGCTCCTGTTGTCCAACCTTTGCCTATGACTTTATAAACGGGTTTGTCTTTGTATGTGCTTTCAAATACTTCAAGAGTGGCGTTTCCTGCCTTAAACCAGTTGCTATAACTTAGTTTAAATTTAAGCCACTCACCCGCTTGAAAAGAAGAGGCGTTTTGAGCTCCCAAGAACTGAAAACTTATAAATACTAGAAAAATTAAGACTGATTTTTTCATGTCAATGCAGAACAGATAGGCTGTTCAATGTTTTATCCTATTTTTTACAAAATTGCAATTATTATTCCAAATTATAAAATGAATATCTCATAAGTCTCAACAAATTTATCAACGACCGCTAAAGGCGATGTTTTCGTGTTTAAAACCAATACCCAACACTCACAATAAATCCCGAATAACTTGAGTCTCCTGCCCAATTGTATTTTAATTCGATTGGCCCAAAAACAGTTTCCAAACCATAACCAATTGCATACCCACTGTATGAGGGTGATTCAGCCCATGTCTTATTTAAAAATATATCATCTGCAATATTCGCGAAATTAGCAGAAAAATTAAAATGATGATTTTTTAAAAATTCAAAGTCAAGGGTCGAAGATGATTTTACAAAACTATTGCCACTAAGCGAAAAATAGTCATATCCATAAAACGTAGTGTAATTATTGAAATAATTTGACCCGTAGCCCCCAAGACCAAAACGGAGGGCCTTAGTGGTACTGTCTCCAACTTTGAACCCTCCTTGTACTCCAATGTTCATCGCCAATTTATTTCCAATTCTGAATGCTTTGGAAATTTGTGATTTGAAAATTGAAAATCCGTTGAAATTATTATTATAATCAGAGGATGCAAAATAGTACTGGACTCCACCTTCAAAAAGAAATCCACTTTTTGGGAAAAATTTATTGTCAATAGTATCAAATTTTAAAGCGCCAAAAAAGCTGTAAAAGTCGCTATCTTCAAAAGTATATTCTTCAGTATCAAAAGCGTTTAAAAATCCATTTTCCTTTGTCGTAATTTTTAAATGCTTCAACTCTAGTCCAACTTTTTGTGCAAAATCTTTTTTGATAAGAGACTCTATAAAAAACTGATGTGTGAATTCGCTAAAAGACAGTCGTATTCTATCAACTTCTGGATATATCTCATCTGTTATGAAATCCGCAGGATTACTAAAGCTATTGAAGCCTATATATTTAGAATTAAGCCCAACGCTCCAGTAGAACCCTTTATCAATATAATAATCGAAATTATAGCGAATATTATCACCAAGAATAAAATCTATTGATAATACATCGTTTTTTAGGAACAATTGTTTTTTGGTTAGGTTGACAAGAGCCGAACTCATGTAGAGTTGATCGAAATGCACTCCAAATTTTACAAAAGCCGTGTTTTTTGCCTCGATAACTTTTGCACTTAAATCAAACCCTTGATCTGAGGGCTGGAATTTATATAAAAAACTATCAAAATTATTGGTAGCTACTAGATTGTTAACTCCTTCGCTAAAATCATTAAAACTAATGCTTTCACCACTTCTAAACCGCAGCTTTCCTTT
>Ga0233438_10003969_pt1 | contig 13300 bp, 8 predicted proteins | sample SI_123_September_FD_182720 | JGI IMG/M metagenome (GOLD analysis project Ga0233438, IMG submission 182720) | Seawater microbial communities from Saanich Inlet, British Columbia, Canada - SI_123_September2016_10_MG | ecosystem: Environmental > Aquatic > Marine > Inlet | place: Canada: British...
CCGACTACACTGTGGCCTTAGAGCTAGAGTCCAGATCGGCTTTTTGATTTTTTGCCTTGATCATGGCTTCGACCAGGCCGACAAAGAGTGGGTGCGGAGTGTCCGGACGACTCTTGAGCTCTGGGTGAAACTGGCAGGCCACAAAATAGGGGTGCGTGTCAGTGGGTAGCTCTATGACCTCGACTAGACGTTCGTCCGGTGAAAGTCCGCTAAAGACCATGCCCTGTTTGGCGAGATCGGCGCGAAGGGCGTTGTTGACCTCGTAACGGTGCCTGTGTCTTTCGGAAATCTCGGTTTTGCCGTAGACGCGAGCGGCAGTGGAGTCGGCCGCGAGGATGCAAGGGTATTTGCCGAGCCGCATGGTGCCGCCCTTATGGGTAACGCTGTGTTGATCGGGCATCAAGTCGATGACCGGGTAAGGGCTATTGGTGTCAAACTCGGTCGAATGCGCATTGGTCATATTGGCGACGTGGCGGGCAAACTCGATGACCGCGATCTGCATGCCAAGGCACAATCCGAGATAAGGGATCTTGTGCGTGCGGGCGTATTGGGCCGCATCCACCTTGCCTTCGATGCCTCGATCGCCAAAGCCTCCGGGCACGAGTATGCCATCGACATCTTTGAGATAGTCGTCGGCACCGTCTTTTTCGATGTCTTCGGACAATACCCATTTGATATTGACCTGGCAGCCTAGCTGGATGCCGGCGTGCTTGAGGGCTTCTACCACTGAGAGATAGGCATCGGAGAGCATGACATATTTGCCTACGATAGCCACAGTGACTTGCTTGTCTGGGTTTTTGACTCGCTCGACCAGCTCTCTCCAGGCAGTGAGATCCGGCTCGGTATTAGGCAATCTGAGTTTTTCGATGACGCGTTCGGCCAGGCCTTCTTGCTCCATATATAGTGGCACTTCGTATAGGTGCTGTACGTCTCGGCACTGGATGACGCAATCAGAGTCTACGTCGGTAAAGAGCGATAGCTTTTCGCGGATCGAGCTGGGCAAGTGTTTTTCGGTACGGCAGACAAGGATGTCCGGCTGGATGCCTCGGCTCCTCAGTGTGTCGACTGAGTGCTGGGTGGGTTTGGTCTTGAGCTCGGAGGTAGTGCGCAGGTTGGGTATCATTGTGACGTGGATATAGCAGACATTATCTCTGCCCACGTCTTTGCGGATCTGCCTGATGGCTTCTAAAAAGATGAGACTCTCGATGTCACCGACGGTGCCGCCGACTTCTACGATCACCACGTGCGCCTTGCTCTCAAGGGCGCCTTTGCGGAGAAAGTTTTTGATCTCATTGGTAACATGCGGGATCATCTGCACAGTGCCACCGAGATAGTCGCCCTTGCGCTCTTTTTCGAGGACTCGCTTGTAGATTGCGCCAGCCGTGATGTTATTCATACGGCTGAGATTGACGTTGATAAAGCGTTCGTAGTGGCCCAGATCCAGGTCGGTCTCGGCTCCGTCTTCGGTGACAAAGACTTCGCCGTGCTGGTATGGGCTCATAGTGCCCGGATCTACATTGAGATAGGGGTCGAGCTTAACGATAGAGGTCATGAGTCCGCGAGCGCGCAACAAGCGGCCGAGAGATGCGGCAACGATGCCTTTTCCAAGGGAGGAAACGACCCCACCAGTGACAAACACAAATCGGGTGTTCATATAGCCTCCTTAATCTTGGTTAAATATACGCTCTCTAAACATAGGGGTGGTGAGGAAGGGACCTTCGCAAGTCGCTTCCTCGATAGATCTTTGTATGGCATCGCTGGCTACTCCCCTATCTTGGGTACCTTGAAAAAGGCACCCTCCGTGACTGGGGCATTGGCCATCAGGGCCTGTCGATCGAGATCTCTGACGATCTCGTCATCGCGCATGACATTGACCACAGGGATGGGATGGCTCATGGGCTCGACGCCCTGTGTATCCACCTCATTGAGTTGCTCCATGTAACCAAGGACACGACCGAGCTGCTCTGTAAACTGAGCGGCCTCGTCGTCGGTCAGGCTCAACCTGGCCAGCTTTGCTACATGTAGGACGTCTTTTTGAGTGATCATATATAAATATCCTGGAGGAAATCCAGAATCATGAAAGTCTACTTTGCCAAACTTCTGGTATTCTCGCAGAATTAGTGCCGGGTGTGAACTGTGATTCTTGAGATTATTATTCTTGTATTGACCTTAGTGTTCATAGTGCTGGCTTCCGAGCTCTTTACAAATGGCATAGAATGGCTGGGTCAAAGGCTGGAGCTCTCCGAAGGAGTGGTCGGCAGCGTCTTTGCCGCAGTAGGGACAGCCCTGCCGGAGACCTTGATCCCGGTGGTTGCCTTGCTTTGTTTTGGCAACAAGCATGGCGCCGAGGTGGGCATTGGCGCCATCGCTGGCGCGCCTTTTATGCTGAGCACGCTGACCCTGGGGCTTTGCGGCATCGCCTTAATGGTCTACAAGGCGTCCGGACGTCGTAGTGATGGTCTCAATATCAACGATGTCGTGATCAAGCGAGATTTGAGATTTTTCATCATTTCATATTGCCTGGCTATCGCCACATCCTATTTTTCTGACAGCGCTATGGTCCGTTACATAATGGCGGCGGTCCTGGTACTCATCTATCCTTACTATCTTTTTCACTGCTTTAAGCACGAGGGAGAGGTCGGCGAAGAGCCCAATCCTCTCTATCTGGATCGTCTCTTTAAAGTAGGATCTAAAAAGATGCGAGCAATCGTGCCTCAGATCCTTCTCGGTCTGGCAGGCATCACAGGCGGTGCCTATCTTTTTGTCCAATCCATCAACGGTCTTTCCGATGATTTTCATATCCCGGCACTGGTATTGTCTCTGATCATTTCTCCTGTAGCGACTGAGCTACCCGAAAAGATCAATAGTCTCCTCTGGATAAGAGCCAATAAAGATACCCTGGCGCTGGGCAATGTCACTGGAGCGCTGGTGTTTCAGTCATGCTTTCCTGTCGCCTTTGGCGTGGCCTGTACCAGCTGGCATCTAGATGCCGGGACAAGGCTCTCGGGTTTTGTAGCGATCACCATGGCCTTGATGTATCTCTTGCTCTTGTCTGCAAAAAAACTGAAGCCGCAGCATCTGGCCTTTGGTGCCGTCGCTTATGCTTGCACCATTGGCGCCATCATCTATATGGACCTGCCGGCGGGGCATTGAGGCGAGCATTAGCTGTTGGCTTCACGGCGCTTTGTATATCAAGCTTTCGGGAATTTCTTCGAGACGGTGCATCAGCTTTCGAGTAAACATGTCATGCATGATAAGGGTGTAGTCTGATGAAAATTGCAGATTTTGTCTGATTATTCCTGCCACGGCCATGCGCTCGGATTCGGTGTTATATTTTGATTGGAGATCAATCGCGAGTACATAAAAAGGGTATTCGGGAAAAGTGTGGAGGTGCATCTTAACCAGTTGCACTAGCCTGTAGACATCGGGCAGATCTGAAAAAAATGATCTCAGGTTTTCTATTTGTCTTTGTGAAAAGCCAGATGGATAAAAGGCGCAACGCTCATTGATCTTGGTCCTCTCGCTTGCGCTGCTCTCAAAGCGCTTTTGATAATCAGTCAATTTAGATTCAAATGCTTTTGCTTCATCTTTTTTGTTTTGCTGAACTAAATAATTTGCAGCATTTGCATAGGCATCGGGAAGCAAAGTTATTTTGTGAGCAGCAGCCTTTTCCAAGTGTGATATTCCCGAATCGTCTTTCTCATCCAATTTGAATATGCCGATATTATAGTTGGCCACTGCATCTGCTTCATCATGTCGCAGAATTTGTTCGTAGATTGGTAGAGCTCGTTTAAAGTTGTGAATTTCTGCAACCAGGGCTGCTTTCTGGTGCAAGAGATCAATGACACTGTCGTGCCTTCCTTTTAGATTTTCACCGATTGGTTGACTGGCTATGGCCATTTCTATCTCTTGCAAATGCACCATTTGTGCCTGAAAATAGTTGTAAGAAGTAGTCCAAGCTTCATTTTCGCTTTTGAACCAATCATTTGAAAGCTCAGTCAATAGATGATCTAGAATGGATTTTAGATAAACCCCGGCTGCACTTTCTTCTTTGGTAAAGGGTTTGAATAGGATCCTCAATCTGTCGCCAGTAGGCAAACCTTCTTCGGTCAACTCTAGGTCTGTCTCAAAAAGGCCGTTGTTTGTGCGGGCCTTGAGAGGAGGATGAGTTTCGTAGACTGATCCAGGATCGTCCAACATTTCCTTCATAGTTGTGAGAATTTCTGACCGGAGACTCCTTTCTTTACCTTCAGGAATCATGTCTAGATCAAGTTTGCCGATCATGTTCGCAAGCCTATGATAGACATCTTTCGGTGTGTCTGGAGATGTTTTTCTCTTGTCGAGGATTGTGTTCCAGAAATGCTTTGAGATAGTGAGTGCGATAGGCAGAGACAAAAGTGCATTAACGGTGTTGTGAACACCGGCGATTTGCGCAGAGGTCAGATCTGCTTCCAATTCTTGCCTGCGGCAAAGGCTTAATGTCAGGGCCGAAAATCTTGAGGTTGCCCAATAATAATAAAAGGTAAGTGGGATGGAGATTAATTGCCCTTCTAAGTTATCGATTATATTGGCCCAACGCATATTTAGTTTGTAGACCCAGGCACCTCTCTTGTTGTGATTACTAGAGAGGTGACCAAGTTCATGAGCAATTACTGCTTTAATGCGTTCGGGACGCTGCAATAACATAAGCGGCAGGCCAATGTTTAAATAGTTGCGATGCACACCGAGAAATCCAAATAGTGGTCTTTGGGAAACGCTTGCATTTACCTGATCGTTGATATAGACATGGTGTACTGGGGTTTTGCAAAAGGTGGATAATTCGTCCACCAGAGCAAACAACTCAGGGGCTTGTTTCCTGTTTAACTCGATACCTGGCGGAGGAGGCAGTTTGAGGTCAAAGGACTTAAAAATGACACAGAGTGGGATTATGAGAAACATCGCTATTTTGATGCCCAGATATCCCGCATGGTGAGTCGCTAAAAAGTACATAATTGCTACGCTCAGACCTGTATAAATGCAGAGGACAAGCAGCATGTATATATACGCAGACACTCCGAGTAGCAAAACCTTACGGTCATAACTATTCGGGTTTTCGATATGCTCTTTTTCTGCCTGTAGGGCTACTTCTTTAAAGCGTTCTTCGTTTAGGCCAAGGTTGGTGCCCCAGAGCATGAGTCGGTCTATAGGGCTCAGTCGAGTCGAAAAAGTAGCCATATCTATTATGCAAAACCTAGGTAGACGGAGGATCGTCTTCGTGTGGCAATATGATGCGTGATTCGCTGTCTTCGGGGGGATAGAGAAAATCGATGATTTCTTTGATCGAGGCTGCTACAGGAATGGCAATCAGCATGCCGAGCGCACCAGCCATGACCTCGCCGCATAATACTGCAAAGATGATGGCGAGAGGGTGCAATTCGACAGCGTGCCCGATAAAGCGTGGCACGACTACGTAGTCTTCGATGAGACGGGCGATCCAGTAGCCGAGGATGATCCAGATGGCTACTTGTACACCGTGCTGAGCGACACCGACTATGGTGGCGATAGTGATAGCGAGAAATGGCCCGAGTACGGGGATGATCTCAAGAAACCCGCTCAAAATAGCAATCAAAAGAGCGTATTTGATCTTGAGCCAAAAGTGCAGGATGCCATACGCAACACAGCTCATCAGGACAATGAGAAACAATTGGCCACGCACGTATTTTGAGAGCATGACATTCATCTGATTGGACAATTTGCGGACTGTTTCGCGTTCTTTGGATGGTACGAAACGGAGGAGAAAATGACCGACTCTGGCCGAGTCGATGATGAGATAGATGCTCGATACGGTGCAGACCAAAATAGCAAGGAGGCTCTTGGAGAGTATGCCGCCTAAGTGCATGATTTCTTCGGGTGAGCCATAGCTTTGTTCGAGGTTGGCCATCAATTCGGCTGTAGTGTGCTCGATGTCGATGTTCCAACCAAAGCTTGTGGACATCTGGCCCAGCAAGTTGCGGACTATATCAGAGCGCTGGGCGACGAGCGCTTGAAACTGGTCGGTGATCGATTGGCCAAACCAGGCGGTGGCAAAAAAAACGGTGATGGCAAAGCCTATATAGAGGATGCCGACTGAGATCGCGGGCTTGATCTTGAGACTTGCGCTCATGCTATTGACCACGGGGATCAATAGATAGGCGATGATGCCTCCGACTATAAATGGCGGAAACACTTCTCTAATCTGGTATAAAAACCAGAACAGGCCCATGACCAGAAGCCATTTAAACAAATTACCGCTCTGCGTTCTTGCTGACTCGCTCATGTTCAGGATTCGTCTTTCTGTTTTTGGTTTACTTGACCGCTTGCAGGGTCTTTTCTTTTTCGTTCTTGAGGGATTGGACTCCCGCGGCTACTAGCTTGGTCAAAAGCCAGCTAGGCCTAAATCTCTCGCCCTGTTCTTGATGATAAGCGAGGATGTCTTGCAATGTCTGGGCAAGGCCTTTTTTGTCAGCTAATTCGAGCAGGCTAAACTTGAAGCCGCAGCCCGAGCGCATGCCGGTGTTGATGTCATCGGCTTGTACGACTTTTTCTTGCAGGCAGTAGAGAGCCTCATTAAACATGGGCAGGAGCACGCGGTCTGGGCTAAAGGGGCGTGATTGCCCTTTTTTGCTGGTCTTGCACTCGCTATCGACCTGGGCGATGAGCTTTTGCAGTTCTGGGTTGATGGGCTTGGCTTCGCCTTTTACCTGATCTTTGCTGTGGACATAAAAACCGACTCCGGTTTTTTGGCCGAGCATCTTGGCCTCGACCATCTTTTTGAGCAGAGGCGCTGGGCTAAACCTGGGACCATATTGTTGGTGCAAAAAGGTGTTGACGTGGGCGCAAACATCGACACCAGTGAGATCAAAGAGGGCAAATGGGCCCATGGGTAGCCCCTGAGCGACGACTTGCTCGTCGATGGTCGCGACATCGGCCAGACCTTCTTGCAGGGCGTGTACTGCCTCATTCATATAGGTGAAAAGCACACGATTGACGAGAAAGCCGGGGCATTCTTCGACCTCTATCGGTGTCTTGCGTGCGCTCTTGCAGAGCTCGATAGCGGCTTCGACAGTTTCGCGGCTGGTCTTGACGCCGGGGATGACCTCGACGAGTTTCATAAATTGGGCAGGGTTGAAAAAGTGCATGCCGACCACTTTGTCCGGGCGCTGGGTCGCGGCTGCTATTTCTGAGATGGAAAGTGCCGAGGTATTGGATGCCAGTATGGCGTGAGGAGGGCAGATGCGGTCGAGAGTCTTAAAGATATCGAGTTTTACCGAGATTTCTTCAAACGCTGCTTCGATGACGATGTCGACGTCTTTAAAGTCGTCGTAGCTGGTCGTGCCCTTGATGAGGGCCATGTGTTGGTCGGCCTGCTCTTGCGTAAGCGAAGCCTTTTTGACGCGCGAATCATACATGCGTTTGATATTGGAAACACCGCGGTCGACGAAAGCTTGATCGACGTCTTTTAAAAGTACCTCGATGCCAAGTTGGCTCAAGACGCAAGCTATGCCCGATCCCATGGCTCCGGCGCCGACTACGGCCGCTTTTTGCAAACGCATTTTTGACCCTCTCACGAAAGTATCTGGACAAAGGGCTATGCTAGCATCTTCTCGCATGTTTAAATTATGTGAACAGCTAAAAACGACCTGCCCCTCGGGCCGGGTCAATATGGTGTCCCTGGTTCTCAGTCCCCATTATTTGTCCATTTGATTATATAGGTACAAGACATGGCCCTCATGACATCATTGATGAGAAGACCCTCCGAGGACAGTATCTCGGCATTGGATGCCAATACTCCCAAGCACCTCAATTGGATCATGCTGACGGCGCTCGGCATCGGTGCGACCATCGGCGCGGGCATCTTTGCCATGCCTGGCATCATCGCAGGCAAGGCCGGTCCAGCTGGTATCTTGTCCTTTATCATCACCGGCCTGGTGATCATGATCGTGGCAATTTGCTATGACAAGTTTTCGCAGCGTATCCCCACTGGCGTATCTGCCTATAGCTATGTCTATCATTCGATAGGTGAGTTGGTGGCCTGGGTAGTTGCTTTTGGTTTGTTTCTCGAGTACAGCTTTGGTTCTTCGGCGGTGGCGATCGCCTGGGGCGAGTACCTCAAAAATGCCACCGGCAATTCGACATTTCTCCCAGCATTTTGGTTTGGCCCAACTCTTGGGCCTAATGGCGAGTTTGTCTTTGGTATCAATATCATTGCCATGGCTGTGGTGGCGGTCGTCACCTTGATTCTTGTCTTTGGCGGCGTCGCAAAATCCGCCAAGCTCAATTTTTTGCTGGTCTTGCTCAAATTGGGTCTATTGGTGACTTTTTTGGCGGTTGGCATCCCTCATATCAATCCCAAAAACTGGCAAAATTTTATGCCCTTCGGCTGGGAAGGCGTCATGGCTGGTGCAGCCACAGCGGTTTTTCCTTACGTGGGCTTTGATGCTCTGTTTACCTTTGCGCGTGAGTCCAAGAGTCTCAAGGATACGAGATTGGCGACTTACTGGTGTGTCGGTATCGTAGCGGCGCTCTATATAACGGTCATGGCCGTTGCTACCGGTCTGGCTCCTTGCTTTATCAATGGTCAGCCCAATCAATTGTTTGTCGGTTCGGATGCTGCTGCTCCTCTGGCCAAGTTGCTGGATGCTGCAGGCGAGGGGTGGACCGCCAAGTTTATTTCCACTGGCGCAGTGCTAGGCATCTTTAATGTGTTGCTGGTTTTGTGCATGGGTGGTCCGCGCATATTTAAAAACATGGCTGAGGATGGTTTGCTGCCTCCAGTCTTTGCAAAATCTCACAAGGGCAACCCGACCCTGGGTATCATCCTCAATGGTGCGATAGTGGCTCTGACAGCCGGCTTTGTGCCTTTTGGCAAGATTGCCGACATGATGGTGCTCGGCACTCTGGTGGCATTTATCTTTGTGTGTCTCGGCGCCTGGCGTCTCAAGCTGGTCAACCCGGTCTTGGCTCTGGTTGGCGCTCTTGCTTGCGCCTATCTCGGTGCCAAACTGGATCCGATGGTTTTGCAAGTCTATGCAATTACTTTGCCCACAGGTCTGGTGATCTATTTTGCTTACGGTTTTCGTCATAGCAAACTCTCACGTGCCAAAGCCGCAGATGCCTTGAGTGCAGGGGTGTCTGGTGGCGTGGAGCCAGTGGTGCCGCAGAGTGAAGAGTTGGTCAGCAAATAGACGCAATCCTGAGTCTTTGTGTTGTAGGTGGATGGAATAAATAGCCGCCCGCCGGTGCTTCGCAAAGCGGGCTACGCTATTTATCCCATCCACCCAAACCTTTTATCAGAAATGTATGGAAGGTAATTGGCCTAGAGTGGCTGGCAATAACGCTTTTGATTGACTGATTTTGCTGAAATGAAGGCGGAAATGAGATCAGTGGTGCCAATTTTGCTGAACTGAGATCAAAAAATAAGGTAGATATTGGGATTGATAAATCAATGACAGTAGCGGATGGGGCAAATTGTGTAGGCCGCTTTGCGCAGCACCGGCGGCCGGCAATTTGTGCCATCCGCGTCACTGCCTAATGCATTAATCACTATTCGGGATCAGCCCTATGTGCCATCCGCGTCACTGCCTAATGCATTAATCATTATTCGGGATCAGCCCTATTTGCAATCCATCCAATTTTTAGCAGCCGACATATCTACTTTCAGCGGCACCTTGAGATTGTGTCCGGTCGTCATGGCTCTATCTATCACTTCTTTGACGCGATCTACTTCTTCGTCGGGCACTTCGAGCACAAGTTCGTCATGCACCTGCAGTATGAGCTTAGCCTTGAGATTGGCAAACTGCAGCTCTTTGTCCAGGTTGATCATGGCCAGTTTGATCAGATCTGCAGCCGAACCCTGGATCGGTGCATTGCAGGCCGCGCGCTCATCGGCACGCTTGATGTTTTCGTTGCGATCATGCAGATGCCTAAAATACCGTTTGCGATGCCAGAGGGTCTCAGCGTAGCCCTTGTCGCGGGCATCCTGTATGGTGCTTTGCAAAAATCCCTGTACCTTGGGGTAGCGACTAAAGTACTTATCGATAAACTTTTGCGCTTCTTTTAAGGTAATGCCCAGATCCTGAGCAGTCGCAAATGCTCCTTGCTGATAAACCAGGGCAAAGTTGATCGTCTTGCCGACACGCCTCATGTCAGATGTCACTTCTTCGATCGACGGTACTTCAAATATTTCCATCGCTGTGCGCGCGTGGATATCCTGATCTTTCTCAAAAGCATCCAATAAGAGCTCGTCCTGACTCATATCGGCCAGCAAGCGTAGCTCGATCTGCGAATAATCTGCCGAGATCAGCGAATGATCCTGTCTGGCCGGGATAAATGCCCTGCGGATGCGCCTGCCCAACTCAGTCCTGATCGGTATGTTTTGCAAGTTTGGATTTGAGCTCGAAAGCCTACCGGTTGCGGCGACTGTCTGATTAAACTCGCCATGCAGTCGATTGTCATGCGGGAGGATCGACTGTGGCAGAGCATCTACATAGGTCGAGCGCAATTTGGCTATGTGCCTGTATTCGAGAATCTTGCCGATGATCTCGTGCTCTTCTTTGAGAGCTTCGAGAACGCTGGCATCAGTCGAGTAGCCCGTCTTGGTCTTGCCCTTGGTCTTGAGGCCCAATTCTTCGAACAAGACTTTTTGCAATTGTTGAGTCGAGGCTATGTTAAAGCCATGCCCGGCGAGTGCATAGATCTCGGTCTCGAGCCTGGCAAGCTCGCTCGATAGCTCGGTCGAATAAGCTGCCAGATATTCTTTATCAAGGCAGACACCAGTTTGCTCCATCTTTGCCAGGACTTCGGATAAAGGCAACTCCATCCCATAGAGCAGGTTGAGCTGCTCCTGATCGAGCTTATTGGCATAGTATCGCGTCAATTCTAGAGCCACACGAGCATCGTCGCCAGCATAGGGCGCAACACGCTCGATCGGCACCATATCCATGGTGAGTTGCTTGCGGCCAGTACCGATCAACTCGTCGATGCGCACCATCTTGTATCTAAAAACTCTATCGCACTGGTCTTTGAGGCCGTGCTTTTGATCGGGGTTTTCGATATAGCTTGCCAGCATCGGATCAAAAACCATCGGTCCAAATAAGATGCCTACCCGCGAGAGTGCATTCATCTCAAATTTGCCGTTTTGCGCCACCTTGCCGATGGAGCGGTCTTCAAAGATCGGCTTGAGTTTGGCTGCCACTAGATCCGGTGATAGCTGCGTGCCCACCATGTGTTTGACTGGTACGTAATACACCTTTGTCGAAGCAGGATAGTACTCGGCTGCATTGCCATCCTCGTTGCGGGCGATCTGCTGTTTTGTATCGAGTCGCAACGAATCATCAAAGGCAATTGCATAGCCGACGATCTGAGTATCGAGTGCATTGACCGATGTAGTCTCCAGATCAACCGAGATCACCGATTGCTGCTGCATCGCTGCAATCATTTCATCCAGAGCTGCCTCATCTTGCACTATGATCGGCTGACAGGGGGCGATCTCGTTTGCCAGCTGCACTGCTGGCGGTGTCATTGCCGCATCGTTGCTATTGTACGGGTTGGCCGGTGGCGCTGCATTGCCGCCAAAGAGCGAGAGCTGCACGCCCGCTCCGATATCGGTCGCCTGACCATCGGTGGACATTTCTGATTGGATTGCCGCGACCACCGCGCCTACACGCTCAGCTTCTTCGGCTGTCAATTCGCCTGTAAATCTGTTTAGCACCCGACCGAGACGAGTCGTGAGCTGTCTAAAATTGAGCCTTTCAAAATATTCTTTGATTTTTTGCTCGGGCGGCTTGGTGAGCTTGGCGTGAGCAAAGTCAAAATCGAGCGGGACGTCCAGTTTGATTGTCGCAAGCTCTCGCGAGATGTATGCGATCTCGCGTCCTTCGGTGAGCTTCTTTTTCATCGAGGCTGATTTGATATTGTCGAGATTGGCATAGATGCCATCGAGAGTCTTGTACTCGGCGAGCAATTGCTGAGCACCTTTCTCTCCTATGCCTTTTACCCCAGGTATATTGTCAGAGGCATCGCCGCAAAGAGCTTTAAAATCGACAACTTGCTCCGGCCAGATGCCCATGCGTTCAAAGACTTCGTTGCGACCGCAATTGACCAGGCCATCCTTGGTAGTCAGATGGATCTCGATGCCGCACTCGTCGGCGTCAACCAGTTGAAATGCGTCGCGATCCCCGGTCAGCACCACAACCTTATAACCGCGTGATTCGCCTTGCTTGGCCAGAGTGCCTATGATGTCGTCGGCTTCAAAACCTGCCGACTCTAGCACTGGGATACCAAAGGTAGCGACCACATCCTTGATAATAGGCCATTGTACGGCCAGCTCATCGGGCATTTCCTTGCGGTTGGCCTTGTAGAGCTCGTACTGGATATGGCGAAAGGTCGGCTCTGAGCGATCAAAGCAGACGACCAGCATGTCGGGCTTCTGACGTTCGATTTGATCAAAGAGGCTGGAAAAGAAACCATGAATGGCCCAGCTCGGAGTACCATCCTTGGTGCGCATGGCCGTCCGCATCAAGGCGTAAAAAGCCCTAAATGCCAGTGAGCTACCATCTACCAGTACCAGTGTTTCTTTTTCTGTCATTGTATTGGGCCTTGACTTGATCGGTTTACTTGTCTTTTGAGTCTTTGTCGGATTCGGCTTGTACCGGTGCAGCCTGTCTCGAACGAGGAGGTCCGCTAAACTGGCCCATGCTAAAGGACAGAGGTGTGCCTTCGCTCATAGCTGGTGCGTCTATGCCAAGGATGGCAGCCAGGGTCGGAGCAATCTCGGCGGGGCTGGTTGCCTGACCGTAGCGACCTGGAGAGATGCCCGATCCGGCCATTACCAATGGCACCTGGCTGTCGGCAGTAAATGGTGAACCAGATGCGGTGCCGGTCGACTCCCCGCTAAACACATAGCCGGCCTTGGGTACGATGATCAACTCGCCTGAACGGCCCCAGTAAAATGACTTGCGGGCTGCTTCAGCGAAAGGACCGCTAGGCACCTGATTGGTGTAGAGTTGCGCTTGAGTGTAGACCTCTGCCACACCTGGCACTGAGTGAGCGATCTTGGCTGCTAGTGATTCTACTTCGGGTTGGCGGTACTTGTTTTTGTCGATTGCCGAAAAGTTGAGATAGACATTAGGTAATTCGACTGCTTCGATCCAGTCGTCCTGACCGAGTCGATTGTCGAGCTGGCCATCGATAGTATTTTTGACCGACTTGGGATCGATACGACCACCTTCGAGACCACGTTCTTTTGCAAACTCGGGTATGGGTTGGGCGCCACTATTGGCGG
>Ga0233438_10003972_pt1 | contig 13287 bp, 13 predicted proteins | sample SI_123_September_FD_182720 | JGI IMG/M metagenome (GOLD analysis project Ga0233438, IMG submission 182720) | Seawater microbial communities from Saanich Inlet, British Columbia, Canada - SI_123_September2016_10_MG | ecosystem: Environmental > Aquatic > Marine > Inlet | place: Canada: British...
GTCTATAATAGTGAGACAAACACCGTTTGGATTGTCGAAGATTGGGCATCTAATGATCTATTTTTAAAATATATTGAATGGAGACAAACTGCAGATGAATATAAAATTATTGAAAAAATGATCCCTTATATGAAAGAAGGCGCTAACGGACTTACAGTAGCTCATTCAAATAGTAACTATACCGCCTATTAATATCAACTTAAAACGAGTTTAATAACTGACCGCATAAAACTCATTATTTTACTAACAATTAAAAAAACTTCACAATGAAACAAATTATTTTAGTATTGGCATTTTTTGCTGCCGTGTCACTTAGCGCACAAACAATGGCCTATAGTGTGGTCGAATTTAAAGCCAAACCTCACACCCAGAAAGATATTCTCAACGTTTTTAATGAAACATTTGAGAAAGTTGAAATGAACAAGGGGGGAATTACTTTAGAACGACTCGGAAACGGAAGGTCAAACGGAGCGACGCATCGCTTGGTTTGGTTTTGGACAATGGGAGAAGAAATGATGGCAGAAGATGCTGTTAGCGACGATAAAAATGACGCTTTATGGGCAAAGATGGTTAATTATGTAGATGAATGGCAGGCTTCTTATTCTGGAAGAGTATTGAGTTGGCAAAATGGAAATGCAGAAGAAAATCGTGTCGTTCATATTTGGGATATTAAAATTGACAACCCAACTATGTTTAAAGCAGGTCATGATAAAATTGTTAAAGAGTTTAAAGATGATTTTGAAGGTAGAGCCGTTGGCTTTGGTACCTACGATTTTGGAAAGCCAAATGGAGCATCTCATTGGGTTGCTTTATCAGGAAAAGACAAAGAAGATCATATGATGTTGTATGATAAACTTCAAAAGGATGCTAAATTTATGAAACTCATCCAAGAGAGAGGGCCTCTACAGGATGTAAAAGATTACGAATTACGTATTTTAAAACAATTTAACTAAATAGATTAATCATGAAAAAAATATTCGCTTTATTCAGTGTATTATTTTTATGCACTTCGATTTGTATAGCAGGGATAAATCCCGTTTTAGAACCAATTCCTGCAGACGATTTTACAATGCTAAAATCTCTTGAAGGAAAATGGGCTGGGACTTTAGAGAGAACCAATGGTTCCTCAGATAGTTTTAATATCGAATATAGTATTACCTCAAATGGTAGCGCTTTAATGGAGGAAAGCTTTACAGGAGGTATTGAAATGCTTTCTATTTTTAACTTACAAAATGATGAACTTTTACTGACTCATTACTGTGGTTTAAAAAACCGTCCTGTATCTCGTTTAGAAAGTAGCAAAGATGGTGTATTTGAGTTTACTACAGATGCTGAGCTTAGCAACTTATCTCTTGCTAAAGAAATGTTCGTAACATCCTGGAAAATTGATACGATGCCGGAAGATCCAAATCAAGCCTACTACGAATATACGGTTTCGGGTCCAAAAGGAGTTGCATTTACAGCTACTTGTAATCTGACTCGTGTTAATTAAAAATTAAACTTAGAAATAGTGTTTTCCACAATAAAAAACCCTCAAATTGGAGGGTTTTTTTACAGCCTTATGTTATGATTTTAATCAACTTTAAAAGTTTAACAGGGCTAGTTTAACAAAACCAAAATCATTTTAAAACCCCACTTAACTACAATAAGATGCAATTCATCGTATTGTTCCTAAAAAAAACAATACCTTTAAAAAAATTAAAATCTTAATGCATTAGGTAATAAAAAAATGAAGCGAGAACTAAAAATTTTATTAATTGAAGATGATACCATTGAACTTATGAAACTAAATAGGGCAATGTTATCATTAAATATGAATCATAAAGTTACAGAGGTAAACAATGGTGAAGATGCATTAGAGCTATTATTAAATGAAGAATATTATCCAGATATCATTCTATTAGACCTTAATATGCCTAAAATTAATGGGATTGAATTTCTAAGCATCTTAAAAACAAATGAGTCACTAAAATTTATACCTACCATCATTTTAACTACCTCTAGTAATAAAAAAGACCTTATGGAGTGTTATAATATTGGGATTGCTGGTTATGTCCAGAAACCATTAAAATATCAAGATTATATAGCTAAAATCAATATATTACTCTCCTATTGGAGTGCAAACGAGTTAATAAAATAATCATGAAAGGAATTGTATTTACAGAGTTTTTAGAATTGGTAGAAAATAAGTTTGGTTTAGAAATGGTGGATACCATAATTATAAATTCAGATTTAAAGTCAAATGGGGTTTACACCTCTGTTGGTACTTATAGTTTTTCTGAAATGTTACAGCTCCTAACTCATTTAAGTGAACATACAGGAATATCGAAAGATGATTTGTTGCTAACTTATGGTGAACATTTTTTTGGTGTATTGGAAGTTAGCTACCCTGAATTACTTAGTACCTATACTGACCCGATGGAAATGATATCTTCTATTGAAAATCATATTCATGTAGAGGTTAAAAAAATATATCCTGATGCGGAGTTACCAACCTTTGAAATAGTTAAAAAAACAGCAAATTCATTGATTATGATTTATAAATCAAGCAGAGCAATGCATCATTTTGGATTGGGATTAATGAAAAAAACATTTGAATATTTTAATGTTACTAGTGAGATAAAACTAAAAAAATTAAATGCTCAGGGGACTAGAGTTGAGTTTAATATTTCTACCCATCAATGAATCAAAAAGAAATAAACATATTAAAAAGAGCTTTCGATAGAGAGCGAGCCTCCAGAAAACTCGCTGAAAAAATTTTAGAGGAAAAGTCTAAGGAATTGTATCAACTTAATATAAAATTAGAACAATCTAATATAACATTAACTTCCTTAAATAATAAAGTTAACTCTCAGCTAAAGGGTGTTTTTGAAAATCTTGTTGATGCTTATGTCGAAATAGATTTAAATGGGAATATAGTAGAGATGAATAATTCTGCGGTTGATTTATTAGAGTTAAAAAATCTTTCTGATAAAGTCAATGTATTAAGTATGGTACATCCTGATAATTTAGAGATGGTTGCTCCCAACTTTAAAGAGCTATTAAAAAACGGATCTATAACCGATTTTAGAGTTAAAATAATCACTAAAAATAATAAAACAAAGCTGGTTCATATCAATGGGAGTATTATATATGATAACGGAGTTGCTTCTGGAGCTCAAGGAATTTTAAGAGATATTACGATAGAGGATAAATATCAGAAAGCTATTGAAGGAGAGAAATTAAAATACGAGAACATCATTGCCAATATGAATCTTGGATTAATTGAGGTAAATAATCATGATCAAATCATAATGGCAAATCAAAGTTTTTTAGATCTTTCTGGATTCAAGCAAAGTGAATTAATAGGCAAAAAATGTTCTGAAATTTTTCAGTTAGATTCTATTAATGCAAATAAGATATACACTACGATTGATACACGATTGGAAGGAGAGTCAAATTCTTATGAATTAAAAGTAAAAATAAAAAACGGTGAAACAAGACATTGGTTAGTTAGTGGAGCTCCAAATTTCGATAAAAAAGGGAATGTAATTGGATCGATAGGTATCCATCTAGATATTACTGAAGCTAAAAATAATAGGGAATTATTAGAGGAGCAAAAAATGGAGTTAGACACTATTTTCAGTAATGTTCCTATGGGTATTATTCTAGGAAAAAATGATAAATTTATCAGAACAAATTCAACGTTTGATGAATTAATGGGGTTAAAAAAAGAGGAGGTTTTAGGAACTTCAATGGAAAAATTTGCCCTAGCGTCTTCGAGCGATAAAGAACTTCTGAAGAAGATGAATAGCGGGAAACTAGATCACTTTGCCGTTAACAAAAGATACCTCAGAAAAGATGGAACTGTTTTATGGGTGAAAATTACCTTGAATGCTATTAAAGATTTTAGTGGTGTTACTAAATATCAGTTGGGATTGATAGAAGACATTACTTCCGAAAGAGAAAATACAGCTATCATTAAAACTATTGATAGAATTACAAAGGCCTTACTTGGAAAAACTAACATCTATGAGATTGCATGGTCAATTGTTGGTTACATAGGTGACTATCTCGACACAAATGATTGTATAATTTATCTTGTAAATAAGGAAAAGAACGTTTTAGAACAAATTGCGGTTTATGGAGATAAATTAGGTGAAGATTACGGTATTAAAAATAAATTAGATATTTCAATCTCTGATGGTATTGTGGGAACAGTTGTTCAATCTGGAATTTCTGAAATTATAAAAGACACCTCAAAAGATCCTCGATATATTGTTGACGATTCCATCCGTTTATCAGAAATTACGGTTCCAATTATAAGTAATGGAGAAGTAATTGGAATTATTGACTCTGAACATAAAAATAAAAATCACTACTCAAAAGAACAGGCAAAAATATTAGAAAATATAGCTAATTTAGTAGCAATTAGTCTTAAAACAGCGCTTAACATAAGAGAACGTGAAACGGTAGAACTTAAAAACAAAGAATTACTTAAAGAATGGGAAAAAAGTAACGAAGCACTTCAAGAATATGCTCACATTGTATCACATGATTTAAAATCGCCACTGCGCTCTATTGACGCGCTGGTTAACTGGTTAAAAGAAGATAATAAAGATTTGTTTGACGAGAATAGCCTTAAAAATTTTGAGCTCATAGAAACAACACTCGAAAGAATGGAACAATTAATATCGGATGTGCTGCATTATTCTAGAGTGGATATTGAAGCTTCGAAAAAAACGGATGTTGATTTAAATGCTATTATTGAAGACATCATCACTGTTCTTTACATCCCAAGTCATGTGAGTGTTAAAGTTAATCAAGTACTTCCATCTATTAAAGGAGATAAAACAAAGCTTCAGCAAGTTTTTTTGAATCTAATCACCAATGCAATTAAATTTTTAGATAAGAGCAAAGGCCTTATAGAAATTGATTTTTCTAACAAAGAAAATCATTATGAGTTTTCTATCAAAGATAACGGAATCGGAATTGACAAAAAATATCATGATAAAATTTTCAAGATTTTTCACACCTTAAATAGAAGTAAGGATTCTACCGGAATTGGACTCTCCATAGTAAAGAAAATTGTTGGTTTACACGGAGGAGATATTTGGTTAGAAAGTGAATTAAAAAAAGGCACCACTTTCTATTTTACATTAAAAAAATAACAGCCGAAAATACTGTGAAAGAACAAGCCAACTTAAATTATATTAACAGCCTATCCGGCGGTGATAAATCCTTTGAGATAAAGCTATTTTCTATTATCAAAAAAGAATTTAAAATTGAAAAATATATATATTATGATAATATAAAATCTGAAAAATTAAAATTATGTTCAGAAAATGTACATAAGATTAAACATAAAATTAGTATTTTGGGCCTCGAAAAGAGTTATAAAATTGCAGAACAGCACGAAAATAATTTACGCGAAGGAAATTCGGCACTGCAAGATAAATTTTCTGACATACTGAATAATGTAACTAATTATCTAAATAAATTATAATGAATTGTATAATTATTGATGATGAAGCTACTTCTAGAACTATAATTGGGGAATTATGTTCGAGCTACAAAAATCTTAATGTAGTAGAGGTATTTTCTAACGCTATTGAAGCGATTAAATATTTAAACCAAAATAAAACAGATTTAATATTTCTTGATATCCATATGCCTGATTTTAACGGCTTTGATTTTATCAGGACTTTAAAGGATCCCCCATATATCATTCTAACAACGGCTGATGCCGAATTTGCGATCCAAGCATTTGAGTACGATTGCATCGTAGATTACATTGTAAAGCCTATTAAACCAGAGCGTTTTAAAAAGTCTATACAAAAAGTAGAAGGAAAACTTAACGAAAAAGTTACTGCTACTGTTACTGATAAAGAGAAGCAACAGACAGGCGATGATTTTTATGTAAATATTAATAAGCGTTTAATTAAAATCGACATTCAAAGTATTTATTTAGTGGAGGCAAAAGGCGATTATATTTACCTTAAAACCGACAACAAAAACTACACGGTTCATTCTACTTTAAAAAAGATCGAAGAAAAACTACCCGATCATATGTTTTTAAAAATACATCGTTCGTATATCATTAATATTAATAAAATTATTGATATTGAAGATAATAGTGTATTGATCGAAAAAGATGTTGTTCCTGTAAGCAGGTCTAACAGACCTGAATTAATGAAAAGACTGAATCTTCTTTAAGTGAAAAAAAAATAAGAAGTAGCTGATCTAAACAGTTGCTGCTATATTCTTTTTTAGTTTTATTTTACAATCACTATGAGTGTCTCGAAGATTATTTGGGGTCCATAAAACTGTAAATAAGCCTCTTATTTTTTTATTTTACTGATTTTAGTTGGCTTTTAAAAAAATATGAAGTTTTATTGATACATATTTGATATTTGTAATTTGTTTGTAATGGGAAATATATGGTAGATTTAATTTTTTTAATTATAATTGCATTTATATTAACTATTAAAAAATAACCATGCAAAATTTATTCAAATTATCATTAGTTCTGTTGATCTTAGTTTTCGCGACAGAAAAGTTAAGTGCTCAAAAATTGAAAACTTTTAATAGCTCCATCACAAAAAAAATGGGCCCAAAAAAAATTGCTGTTCCTTATACAGATGTCACTTCATATATGGGTTACGCATCTCCAGGAACAGAAGATGAAATTAAAGACGGTAAAAAGTTTTATTACATTTATGTTTGGATTCCAGTGGTGGCTCCAGAAATAGGAGTTAGGATGATGTCCCCTGCTGGCACAATTAAATCAAAAAATATCGTTACATCTGCTGATTATACCGAAAATAGTGATTCTAACGATTACTTTGATACTTACATAACACTAGAAAGATCGAATATATTCACAAAACAAGGTATTAGTGAAGAAGGAGTTGCCAATGCTAATTGGAATACCCTAGCGCGTAACGATGATAGTGGTGAAATGCCAAAAAATCCAGGTGGAAGAAGCTACAATTCTCTACTAAGATATGAGAGTAATTTAAATGATCCTCTGGGAGCTCTTACTGTAGGACTATATCGAATAGGTTTTACTACTTACAAGAAAGGAGAGGTTAGTGGTACCTTTTTAGCACAGGTTGGATCTCCTGTAAAATTACCAGGTGTTGGAGTAGCAAAAACTATTAGTGCGCTTTTAGAGCAAATTAACAATTAACTATTTGTAAGCTTTTTCTATAAATAAACTAGAGTTATGGAGTTTCCACTGGAAGCTAACAAACAAACAACCCTTTATATATTTAATATAAAGGGTTGTTTTAATAACACAAATAATTAAAATTACAACTTTAAAAAATCAATTTAAAATAGGGATTTATAAGTGATTTTTTTAGGTTGATTTTCGCCATAGGCTACTCCAATATCTCTAACGGCCTTGATTCTACTTGCTACATTATCCAATTCTCTATTTCTTATGTTGAGGTCGTCTTTATACTTCTCGTAATTAAGATCCCATTCTCGTTGTTCTCTTTCATCTAGCAGACCAGCTATTTCAGCAGCTAATGCACTGCTCTCTGCGTAGCATGGAGAAGATGCATTTATATTTGCTAGTGCAGCGGCAGCACCTGAGGAATTGCGATTGGCCCAATATCCTTTTGCCTCTCCTAAGTATTTGGAACATATCCCTGTGTTAATCTGTGTTAGAAGCGCTTCTACTTCACTGTAACAGTCCATACCTTTGGAGAACATATTTAAAACTTGAGATGCGCTTTCAAAATCATTTGCAGATATAAGTGCTTTTGCTTCAGCAATTCTTTCTTGACACTCAAATTCAAGTTTTTGATTCATGATTACGACCGCCATATCCATTGATTTATCATAACATTCCTTAGTAACCTGAGGCACTTGGTTTAGTGTAAAAATTGCTTTTTCAAACTCACGTGAATCTGCTAAAGTTTGAGCTTCCTTTGAAATAAAGTCACAATTAGCATTATAGTATTCAATTATCTTTTCTTTACCAGCCGTAAGAACTGCTTGAACGTCTCTATGTCTAGGATTTATTTTTTTTATAGCACTGATAAAAGCTTTATCTTCAGAATTTCCTGATCCCTTAAATTCGATGTATTCTGAGGCAAATAACTTCCCGTCAATTCCATCACCAACAGCTAAGGTAACCTCAATAGTAACTACATGTTTTGTTGGAGGTCCTGGTAAGATATCCTTGGTCACAACGTTAAGATCTCCTGATATTATAAAACGATTATTTGATCCTTTAGCGCCACCCAATCCGTTTCGGGTTGTTATCTGTCCTAACTTGGTAATAAATAACTTTCTAGCATGTGGTGTCGACTCTAAAATATTATCAGGGATAAATGAGGTTAAAGCGATTCTCGCTACATCATCACTTTTCCCTAAATTATTTTGGGCAGTCAAAGATGATACCATTAAGATTAGTACTAATTTAATTATATTTTTCATAATGTATTATTTTTCTCCTACGTATATAATTGCTCCTCCAACTCCCTTCGGAACTACTTTAGAAGGATAGCCAAATTGTTTTTTAATAAAACGAGATAATTTACCAGCAAATTTTGATGCATCAAGAGGCTCTGTTGTCATTCCATCACCAAATAGATCTTCCACTTCCTCTGACACGTCAATTCTAAGTTGTTTTACAGTGATTTTATTCTCGGTTGCATTAAAATTAAAAGCTTTATCTCGTGCAATAGAACCTAAATAGCCTCTAATTAAGGATTGTAGTTCCATTTCTTTTCCTTTAAACTCAATGTCATCATTAAAATAATATTCAAAACTGTCGAACCTTCTAATATCTAAAGATATTTCTCTTCCTTTTTCAATAATTTCATTAAAATGATCTTGATGCTCTGAAAGGAAATCATCCATTTTATCAGCTACTGCTTGCCTTAAAAGTTCTGAAGTAGATGCACTCATTGATTTTGGCCCTGAGTCGTCAGCTCCAGCAAATCTTTTACCCGTATAAGCATCAATGGCCTCTATACCATAATCAAGCCAATTTTGGATACCATTAGTTTGCTTTGTATAAGTTACGTCCCAACGGATATCAGGTCTTGCTACGGCTAATATATCTTCTAAAATAGAAGTTTCAGAACCACCACCATCTCGTCCTTCAACAGAATTTGCAATTGCATCATCCTCTGCTAATTTTTTAATTTCTTCAGATAATTTAACTGGGCTGTATCCTCTTTCCCCTAAAAGGTCCTCAAGAGTTCTCATAGCAGTCCCCAATTCAGGATTTAATAGTGCAGCTTTATAATCTGGAGCGTAAACAGTAACACCTTGATTATCTAATTTATTCATATAACCATTTGCATTCATCCATATATCAGAGGGAAAAACCATAATAATGGGCAGGGGACCTCCCGCTGATTCAAGTCCATCTCCAAGTCCTTCTATAATTTTATCTGCTTCAAGTCTTTCTCTAAGAGTATCAACGTTTACCGAAACTATGTGGGTAATTCTATACGTTTTAGATTTTTTTAATTTTTCAAACCCTGGTTCTGCAGAACCAGACGGAATAGTTGCAAATTGATTGAACGCTTGCGAGTTGAAGAAAAAATCCTCAAAATATTGGAAGTTATCTTCATAAACCGCATTAGGTATTACGGGTTCTTTAGTTGTACAGCCTAAATTATTCCCCGAAATTCCCTTAAAAAGGACCGCATGAATAGCATCTCTTTTAGCAGCAGCTTGTGCTTGTTTTATGTCTGCTACATAAGAAGTGATTTGAACTAAATAACTACTGCCAGCACCTCCAGATTGAAAGCAAATTGACTCATATTGCCAATTTCTTGTTCTCTCCTGCGAAATCCTGTCTTCTCTTTTTGACTGAGCAATTAAATTTACAGGGATTAAAATTGAAATAATTAAAAATATTTTTAAAGTTTTCATAAATTATTTTTTAAATTTTACGTAATGAATTCCAGGAATAAATTTTTTACTCCCTTTTTTAAAATAAGTAAGACCTGGCTCTACATCCCTTCCAATTTCGAAGGAATTATCCCATATTCTTTTCTTATCTACCTTCATTGTACCAATGCTTTTGTACTCTCCTTTTTTGAATTCTAAAACATCAAATACTTCATCTCCTTCTAAGCCCTCTTTTGTCCCAGCTGCTACAGCAAATCCATCTCTAAGTGGGAATACTGGTTTAAAAACATCATTTTTCTTTTGAAGTTTTACAAGTACTTTATCCATATTTCGGATGGTTGAACGATCAAAAATATCGTCTTGAGTCCTATTTTTATCTTCTTCTTTAAGTGAAAAAGTTACTAATGAAGTTGCTTTCTGTTGATTTAGAAATTCTAGATTAAAACTGAGAGCATTTAATTTTTCAAAATTAATTTTCGGAGTATCTCCATTAAGTTCAATGGTTGTTATGAATTGTTCAAAAACAGATTGATCCCAATTTAATTTGTAAAGCCAAGAAGTTGACCAAACTGAATAGCCCTCTGACGCTTTTTCATATAATTGATCAGCTTTTTTCATTGCAGCGGCTCTTAACATCTCAGGTGATTCCTTAGCTAATGCGTATGCAGCTTGCCTTACAACTTCGGCAGGTACCGCATTACTTACATAATATAATCTACTAAATACTACAAAAGTATTGGAGATAAGTTTATTTATTACATCCGTTTGCATATCCTGAACAGCTGTTAATGCTGCTGATTCTACGGACTCATTCTCAAGAGTCCTAGAGGTTATATATGCATTACTATAAGATCCGTCATCCTTAACTGACCACCATTTTTTTATTAATTCGTGGGCTATCTTTTTCTCAGCTATATATTTATCTAACTGCAATTTAACCATAGAATTATCTTGGATTTTTAAAGCACCACCAGTAGCATCAGAAGCAGATTGACTCATTGCATTGCCAAGCGCGTTGTTGCTCTTGCCTGCGGCAGCCATTTCCTCCTCTGACAATTGCCAGTTTTCCAAACGGATTTTATTTAAATCAATTGAATGATTATTATAATTTTCTGGAAAATGATCTTTGTGAAATTTTTCATAGGATTTTAAAACGTAATCACCACTCTCAAAATCAAAATCATCAACAAGATGGAGATGAAGAGAACTTCTAGTGTAATCGTTTTTGTCTTGAGCGAATAATAGCATTGGAGCCATTAACAATAGGAATAGTAATTTTTTCATTTCTGTATTTATTATAATTTTGAGCTAACATAAGAAAAAAAAATAAATAAATTGATACATTTTTGATACATGTATATTTTTCTTGATATATAAATTTGAAATAACGCTATAAAAAACCCAAATCTTTAATAGTATTATCATAGATTATAGAAAAGTCAAAAAAAACCTCCGATTATCGGAGGTTTAGAATGTTAAAATGTAGCAGTAGTATTGTTATAATAATTTTTTATTCAGGGATCACGAAATTACCTTTAGTTTGGTACCACATTTTAAGCTTCCCATCTACCATTTGATACCATTCGATATAGGTGCCGTCGGTACCCGTAAATTGAGCGTTAACCCATTGTCCCTCTTGATTTAAGGCTTTTGGATCTTCGGAGCCTTTTGGATGTACCGAAAAAGCATAATCTGTTTTCCAACCCCATTCTTGTTCTTTTTCAAGAGATTCTTGATATTCTAATTCAATTTTATCGACAAACTCCTGCCCTGTAGTGGCAGTAAATCCATCTTCAAAAACAAACATACCTCCATCTTGAATCATCCCTTTCATTGTTTCATAGTCGCGAGCTGTCCAGGCTACATCAAGATTTTTAAAAGCCTCGACAGTAGCTTGATCTCCTAGATAAACACTTTGACCCTCATAAGGCCCAAATCCATTAGTGGGTTCGGTCGCTTTTTCTTGTTGTGCACAAGCTATCACTAAAAGGAGTGGTAAAGCAAATAATAATTTCTTCATTTTTGTTAAATTTTGGTTCTCTCAAATATAGTTAAAGTTTTAAACCTATAAACTATGTCTACTTATGTCCACTTTTTAAAAACGAAAAATATTATGTAATTAGAAGTATCAACCTCAAAGTTGTAAGCGCAACGGTAGGTTCTACAGAGTTCATAAAGGCTAACCGAAGATGAACGATACTAAACTATAGAAGGTTCATATATTAACGTTTGTGTGCGCTTTTGAAACGCCCACTACTCTTATAATATGGCTATAACAGATATACAATCACTAGCTTATTAAAGTAACCTACTAACCAATATTAGATGTCTTAGGTTCGTTACGTTTATAATAGCTTCACTCACTTTAAAGACACCATAATATTTATCTTTATAATGGTGTATAGTTGAAGTTATTTAACTGCTCATTCATTTGAATAAAATTGATAAAATATAGTAGCTTTTGCTATATTGTAAGTTTAACCATAAAACTTAAAAAAAATGAGGTATCCAAAATTTTTAATTAATGCATTTGCCACACTTGGAGTGTTTGCTTTTATCTTTTTAGCTTGTTCAGTTTCTGCAGATAATTCATCTGATGAAGAAGTTGTTATTGTAATTGAAGAAGAAGAAGAAAATCCACCACCACCTGTTGAAAACAATTATGGAAAGTATCAAATTGAAGTTATAAAATGGAATGAGTTTGTAAATTACACTACTATACTAAATACTGAAACGGGGGAAGTTAAGTTTTATATGTACAACGGTGCTTACTACGTCGAACAAAACATAGGGAGCTCAGGAAATTTAGGGGGGTTTTAATCTACTCGGTATCTTTATTTCATTTAGGTTTGTAACTTAATACGCTAGAATTATTGATTTTTCAAGATAAACTAGAAGGTATAATAATCTAGTTCGTGAAGTGGAAGTCCTCAAAGACTTACACGTAACATTAACTGTCATATAACTGCCAATTAATACCTTATTTCATATTAATTTGTTATATTTAGATGTCTTAAATCAAAACCCCATAAAAGCAAAAACCCTCTATATCAATGATATAAAGGGTTGTTCTGCTCCTCTTCTTGGACTCGAACCAAGGACACCCTGATTAACAGTCAGGTGCTCTAACCAGCTGAGCTAAAGAGGAATTTATTTTTGTATTCGTTTTTATAAGATCGTAATTGTTGCCTTTTAAAACCTGTTTGTTTTGAAGGCGGGTGCAAATATAAAATATTTTTTATCTGCAACAAATAAATTTCAATTTTTATTAGTTAAATAACCACCTGTAAACATCGTTACCATTGGCGAACAATACCAGAGTTATTAGGATAATAAATCCTGCCATTTGTGCGTATTCCATAACTTTTTCATTAGGCTTACGTCCAGTAGCCATCTCATAAAGCAAGAAAATTACATGACCTCCGT
>Ga0233438_10003975_pt1 | contig 13282 bp, 14 predicted proteins | sample SI_123_September_FD_182720 | JGI IMG/M metagenome (GOLD analysis project Ga0233438, IMG submission 182720) | Seawater microbial communities from Saanich Inlet, British Columbia, Canada - SI_123_September2016_10_MG | ecosystem: Environmental > Aquatic > Marine > Inlet | place: Canada: British...
TTGGACTAGCTGCCCTTACTGTGCCGCATATGTTACTTATTGATGGGGTAATGAAATCAAAACAAGTAACAGCATAGATTACTCCTCTAATGTAGTTAGAGACCAATTGACATATGCTGTACTAATGCCATCCTCATAGACAGAAATAACCTCCCATGCCCCACTCAAAGTGATCGGCTTTTCGTAATCTTCAGAGTTCATCGTGACTCTAACTCCCCAATCATCAGTAGTAATTTCTACCAAACCAGTGAAAGCTAATCTGCCTTCACGGTAATGCATAACTGTGTTATTCCACTGGTTAATTTTCTGTTGATATTTTCGTTGCTTCTCTTTTCCTATTGCTTTCCAATTTGTCATTCTTTATTCCTCCTTTATTGCTGAATAGAGGCATACTACTCCCCTAAAATGAGGTGGCAATAAGTCTCCATAAAATGGACAAAGTGAACCTAAAATAATCATACTCTCTGAGAGTTTATTGTCAATTGTCTGAATAATGTTGGGCTTATCTACTATTGTGTAGATCATTTTACTAGTTTTGTAAGAAAACATGCATTCATTATCTGCCAGTAAACTGTAAGCATAAGCGTCTAGTGGTACTTGTATATCACAAACTGAACAAGTAACAACAACAGACCATTCCTCTCTTATCTCTGTCTCACCATTTGCCATAACTATTTCTCGTTGACCATCTTTCTTCCACACACCGTCACGTAATGGAAAGGAACTAAGCCTAGTGCCACAAGAACATTTCCAAGACTGAGCTAATTTTCTTCTTTGTGTAATTTCATCCATTTGTTGTTCTTCTGGTGAAAAATGTGTCGCTTCAATAATTTCACAAAAGGAGTCATCTACTTTCCAGCCTGCACGCTCGACTAGAATTTTCATACGAACTCTAGCATCTACACTCTTACTTGTGTTTTCTTGACTAATTAATTTGACAGTTTTATCGCCCTCTTTGACATAAGACAGGCCTAGTCCTGACGGTTGCCATAGGCCTTGTTCTCTCATTCGCTCTAGAATATTTTTAATTTCATATTGTGCTGTATTTCCCATATTTATTCCTCCTTTAGTTCATTTGTTTGTTTTATTATTGATTTATTCCACGCCTCTACTCGTGTTTGCTGAATTATGCTATTGTCCTGTAAATTGTAAGCAGTAAGTACTGCTGGAACGTCTAAATTGTGAAACACACAGGTGTCAATACCGATAGCTGCTGGGCGCCCACTGTCAAGTAATACTGGTGAAAACCATACCTTACCCCAAAACAAACTGCTGTGGCCAGGCAGGCCCGCTGTAGGCGTGTGACCAAAAATCACTGTTCTATCCTTGTCTATTGGCGCTGTTGCCGTGTGGAATGGTTTACGGATATGGAGCATTTCGCTATCAGTTTGACAATCTAAGTCTACCTCAGGGTCGTATCCAGCATGAACCAAACGCCACTTGTCCAATATGATTTGACTAGGTAACCTGTTCATCCATAACTTATCTTGATTAATTGCTTGATCAAGTAATTCTGTGTACTCATTACCTACTTCGTCAGTAAAGGCATTGATGTAAGATATTGCAGTAGCACGGCCACCATTATACATCCAAGTAGCTAGTTTTACATCTGGCCTTTCGAGCCTAGGAAGTGAAAATAATTCAATCATCATTTTCTCATGGTTACCTTTTACTGTCACGATATTTGGTGAAGTTTTGACATATTGAACCACATCATAAGAGTTAGGCCCTCGATCAATTAAATCACCAAGTAGAACAACATAGTCACCTTTTTCCAGTGCTAGATTTGAAACCAGCGTTCTTAGAGTTTCATTAAACCCATGAATATCGCCTATGACCCATACATTATGGCCATTATCAAGTGCTTTTTGCAATTTTATTTCTAATTTAATATCTCTCATGCCATCTCCTCCAACCAGTGATCAGCAACTATGGAATTTTGAACCCAAGTCTGCCAATTTGATTCATAATCGAGTAAATATTGCTCTTGAGCTTGGTTAATGCCCCGATGATCGCGCATTTCCCTAAACATTGAAATTGCCTTGTCCATATCAAGCTGCTTGGACATTAACCATGCTACAATACAAGCAAACATACCGGCTCTACTTATGCCGCCCTTGCAATGAACTACTACTCGTGTTCCATCTCGGTTGAAATTTGGCATTACCTGTTTTATTATTGATAATGACCTAACAAACCACTTGTGATCTGGCACTTCTTCATCAGGAGTTGGGGCATGATACCATTCTATACCATGATGTTGTAATTTTTTACCCAAATTCCTAACTTTCAATTCATTCATTTCTTCTTTGGTGATTAATGAAATTACATGCTTAACATTTGATTTCCTCAATTCTCTTATGTCTAAATCGATATCCCTATCCCAGCCACCAGTCATAGACCATGGCTGTACTTTACCCGGACAAAATGTAACACCAATATGGCCGACTCCCGGTTGATCGTAATTAATTGGGATCCATGTGACTTTGAGTTTATGCGAGCGGCTATTACGATAATTACCACTCATTCAAATCTCCCCCAGTTTAAGCCATATCGGCGCATAGTTGCCCAAACCTCAAGACAGTGATCGTGGAAATTCTTTTCCTCGATACTATTCTTGAAATTATCATAACCTATGTTTAATGAGTACTCTAGCATGACGTTAGCGAATAATTCTCGCTCTATTACCGCCCTAAACGGATAATCAGCATCTAGCGTTTGGTCAACTGCTGCATAAGGAAACATTTCGCGAATGTGAAATGGACTTCTGGCTCTAACGAGTAAGGAATCTTTTAGATCCCTGTGAGCGACAACAGAAAGCATGCCTGTTGAGGTAAATACCCACATTATTGCCACTCCTCCACAAATAAAAGATGACATTCTTCTGCAACTTTCGCTTTGTATAAAGTACGTGTACACGCTGTTCGGTTGCCACATTTGTGATTCAAATCTGAACCACGGCAGAAGTTACAAGCCTTGCCCCAGAAGTCAATAGCCTGAGGGCTAGTATATGGGCACATCAGATCACCTCCATGCCAGGTACTGAACCTGCCTCGTCTGCTTCATGTGTTGTCTCTTCTTGCTCCACAAGCGGTGCGACTACTGTATATTCGCCAAGCTCAAACTCTACCCCTACAGCAGTAAAGGTATTGCAAAACATAGCTAAACCGATTCTTGCGTCTGGACTGTCAAAAGCCATGATGCAACGTATTCGGTAGTCTCCAACGTTTTGCAGCATCACACCAAAGTCCTTACTCCAGTAAGACATACCGATGTCTTCCGGGTTGGCGAACTTAAGTGCCCAAAGCTTGTTGTCGTGTGACAAACTAGTCTCTATGTCTCTTTCTATCAGTGACGGTAAGTCTTCGTTAAACCAACGCGTCTTTTGTTCTGTTTGCATGTTTTCCTGTTTTATTTCTGTTTCTTGTTTCATAATATCATCTCTTTTTTAATATTTTTTATTTATTTAATTATTATATTTAGATTAATTTTTGCCCTGATTCGGCAGTCCCTTCTCAGTTTTAATTACAATTTCATACTACTTAACCAACCATAGACTAAACCAAAACACTACGGCAAAGTCTGATTTTTAAAAGCGAATAAAGCATCGGTTTTAGAAGGGTTTATTTGTGGCTAATTGTTCGTGACAATATGGCCCTTCAGCCTGCTCTTACCGACCTTCGTATAGAGCAACATAGGTCAATTTTTGACGATTCTGGTATGTCTGAAAAAAGGCTCAATTATGTTAAGCAAAGTAAAGGTCATTTGGGTCTAGTTCACACTAAGTTATGGGAGTCAATTAAGCACCATAATAGGCATACATTGAGATTAGATCGAGAAATTGTAAATGCTATCTTGAGTAAAACAGGCCCCCGTGGCAGACGAGATAAGTCTCGAGGCCGCCCTGCTAGTGGAATTAGACATCTATTACGCCGTGAAATTATGTTATTGTTCAATATGGAATATAGTAAATTATGCCAGATATTATCGCAAAATATGGATTACAAATCTGGCAAAAAGCAGAATATTACCTTAGTAATGCCTGATTTATCTATTGCGATAAATGAACTAAAACAGCAACTAATATGCATAGAATCTGGACTGATCAATCATTTGGTGTTTAAGCGCATGTGGGCGCCTTGTCTTGCTAGGTTAGTTGAGTTGGTTTGGCTTCACAAAGTCAGTAGAAGGGATTAGCAAAGATTACTGAGACATCCCTTCTTTATCCCTTTATAAAAGAAGTTAGAATTGTAGTATAATCTGTTGAAATCATATAGTGTAGACATCGGCTTTTCTGGAATGGTATAGGTCTGAGAGATTCTGTGTCGGATGGTAAGCCATACCTCTTCTTTTCAGAACATCTACAAGCCCATCCTCAAGATTCTTGGCGCCTATCTCCTCTTTACCCTCATAGATAGCCTCTATCAGTGAACATTGGATTACTTCTCTAAGCCAAGCACCAGACAAGCCTTCACTCCTCTTAGCGACTGCAGAAATAACCGATTTGGGGATATCTTCAGATGGCATATTGTTAAGCAGATTCTGTATCATAAGTTCTCTCTGCTTGAAGTTTGGTAGTGGAACATCGATAATCCTGTCAAATCTGCCTGGTCGGTCAGAGATCGCTGGGTCAATGTTCTCAGTGTGGTTGGTGGTTGCTAATATTAGCATACCATGATTGGATTCCATTCCATCCATTGCTTGAAGATACTCACCCAGAATTGGGTGATCGGTGAACTTTCGGCTTACCGTTCCTGCAGTATCTATATCTTCGATAATCATCAAGGTCGGCGCTAACTTTCTACCTAACTTGAAAGCCCTTTTGACTTGGCTAGAGCCATTAATCATCTCAGCTGAAATTAGTATGGTTGTGACATTTGCTTGAGCAGCCAATGATTTAGCCATCATTGTCTTCCCTGTACCTGGTGGACCTGACAAGATAATTCCACGTGAATTAGGCAGCCCTTTTTGTTTTAGAAGGGGCATTATTTTCAGGAACTCTATGACATCCTTATCGAGTTGCTTTTTGATATCACCATTCCAAGCAATCAAGGTATCAACCATTTCATTTCTTGAAATAAAATTGTATTCCATATCAAAGAAGGCATTCTTTAGTACGCCTCTGGCATAGAAACCATCCTCAAGTCTTTGGAGAAGTTCTAATCCTCTGCCCTCTTCTATTGTCATAATAGTGATTCGCTCATCGTTGTCATAATCATCAACTGTACAAATAACAACAAATTTCTCCGTTTCGTTTTCATAAAATCTAACACCTGTTTGGAGGAATCTTTTCTTCTCAGAATTAGCCACTTCAGTATTTGAATAGATTGCAGGTATTTCTATGGAGCCGTGTAAATAAAATTCTTTCACTATCTCATAGTCATCGAATTCGTCATCAATGTGTAGTTTGATTAGAGAACCTAATCTCGGTATAAAATATATAAAATCGGTTTCTTCTTGCCCACCAAGGAACTTCTGTACTTTTTGAGTAATTAGGCTTAATTCAGGTGGATTAACCTGCTTTTTTGCGCTTTTCTTAGCTGCCTCATACTCTAGCATATCGACTGAAACGTCTCCAATCGGACTGTTGATTGTGAATTTAGTGTCGTTATTTTCCTCCTCTTCTATTTGCTCCATTATTCCATTTTCTTCTTCTTTATTTTCTTTCATATCTTCATTCTCCTTTTTTCTTTTTCTTGTTATAATTGAGCATCTCACTCATATGAACGTCTTTTTAGCACCACGTTTAAGCGCTTTAAATTTGTTTGAATTTAGGACCATTCATCGTTGAATTTTTCTGGCCAATCCTGCTTAGAATCAAATTCTGCTTTAGCACCAATTCCATGATCTTTCATGAATTGCTTGTTCAACTTAGATTCGACCTCTAAACTCTCAGTTTGTGCTTTTATCAACTTCAACAAAGCTGACATAAATTCTTTCATCTCGATATTATTCTCTTTTTTGTTATCCTTTTTCTTATCCTCTTTCATGTTTTTTCCTCCTATAAACGGCCTTGCAGCCGCATGAACATTATTGATTGGTATGTTTAACCAAATTTTGATTTGTAAGCTGCCGGATCAAATGTATCATTGCCGAAATGATAATTATCGCGGCGCTCTATTTTTCCTTTCCAGATGGATGCGAAATCTATGTCGTAGACAACATCCCTAAACTCAGATATATCTTTGCAGTAGTAATCAAACCAATTAGTAACCTCTTCCTCTGTCCATTGCAGATTAGAATTTATGTTGTCAACAGTTGTTGAAGTTATTGGTTGAAGAACTGTTGTAAGTAAACCATTTTCTCCTAAAACCAGAGCCTTTTCGAGAATGCCTTTGGCAATCTCGAGTGAGTTCCGGTCAGTTATACTCCAATATGCCGTGTTCGAAGGGTGGGTATGAACCCACAGTTTGAAAGGCAATACTGAACCTGTCGGAGGGCTTAATTTGACACGGCCAATTGTCCCCCAATCGACCCAATAGTTGTCATTAGCATCTACAAGTATAGATACCTCTCTGGCAACTCTTTCGCTTAGAAGATAAATAAAATACCAGTTACCTTGCTTAGCATGTTCAATTACAAACTCTATACTGGATTCTGATTCAACGTCTATGATACTTTGTGAGTGTTCTTTGATATATGTGAAATCCACTTAAATCTCCTCCAATACCGATGTCTTCATTTGACCATGAGTAAGATAGCCCATGCTGAATTTAGGTGTCTTTGATTCAGGCCGCCCATCGAGCATTCTAATTTTCTGCATGAGCCATTGAGCACCGAGTGCCGCAACTGCTGCAAATCCGAATTCTATGTTATCGTCTGCTACAGCACCTGGCAATTGGCAACCGACTGGTTTCTCGTTTTGTGGTATCTTAGCAAGTGTGTTTCTGTTGGTATCACTATCGATTAACAACCAACCATCGCCTCGGCACCTTAGATCTACCCAGTGTGTATCACTATTGTGTACCAACTCACGTGGCTCTTGCCTGTCAACGGCAACGACAATTATGTCATAGCCTTCTAACTGACTTGCTGATGTAAGGTTCTTGTTGTGGATAATTACTGGAAGGTTCCAGCCGACGTGATGTCTTTTTGATAGGACTTCTGCCTTTGATTTGCCAATGTCATCCTCGGTAAATCTCTGGTGTCCCAAATTCCCCTCCTCTACGATATCACCGTCCATTAAGTGTAGTCGAATTTCAGGTAGCAATAGTGTACTTCTAAGTGCAGGAGCTATCAAATCTGTCAGTTGAGAACCTATACCTCCAAGACCAACAATTAACACATTGATTGTCCCATATTCATCATCTTCACCACTCATTAGAATCATTCCTCAATTGGTGATGATTTGACGGACAAACCTCCAACTAGACCTGGTAGTAGCCTGACTGTTTCGGTTGAATCCCAATCAACTGTTGACAAATTTTGATGTTGGGTGAATTCGTTATCAACAAATACCCACTTGTCAGTGTGGTTACTCAAATATTCTTGAGTCTCCTCTGGTTTGAGCATCAGAGTTTGATGCCCGAGGGCTGGATCAGCCACTTCAATTCTGATGAGTTTACCCTCATCTTGGTTTGCTTGCTCTATTTTCTTGCTTGTTTTTTTCATGTTTTTTCCTCCTTTGTTTTATCCTATGCTGGGATGACAGCGCCATTTTAGACTGGCAAGTCTTACTGAAAATTATAGTTCAATCTTCGAATCTGTGATCAGCTAGAGTATGTACTTCATTATCCATCATACTATCATTGGCTAATGTAAGAACAATCGATGCCAATTGATCGCCAATTGGCATTTTAATATGCTGCTCTTGAATGTCTATACAAATAAGCGGACCTTTTGGAAGAATAGATACTTGCCACCACTGGCGGTCGGTTTTGAACACTGCAGGTTTAAGACCATACCATCTTCCGCTATCACCCTTGATTTTGATTAAGCCATAGTCGATAATAGCCCTTGGACGACCGAGAGATTTGATTATGCCTTTTAGCAATTGAAATGAACGTGCCCAAATATTCTCTTTTCTAACAAGGAAATTATGTGACGGTTTTATGTCTTGGGCCCAACTTTGTATGGCTGCAAGCATGAGATATTGCAAATTCTGTCCGTTATATCCTTTGATTAAACAATAAATTTTCCGACAGAATTCCGGCGATCTCGGTTTATATTTGAAGGAAGCAGCAAAAATTGCTGGTGCGTACAAACTCGTTTCATACAACAAACTATCAAGTTCTCTGCCTGCTTCTGTAGATGCCCAATCGAAAAATAACTGTAGAACAAAGTCATAACTTATACTATGCTCATCAGCCCAATCTAAAACCTTGGTCATATCTTCGGTTGTGAAACTAAAGTTAGCATAACTTATTTTGTGGACCTTAGGTTTAACATTACTCCATGTGAGGTTTTTGGCATAATCACCCCATCCTGAATCTCGGAGTTTTTCTTGTTGCTCTTCAATCTCTTTTCGTTTGTCTAGGTAGTGAGTCATAATGCCCTGCATATCAAGCATGAAATCAAAGTGAAGTGTTAGATGATCTGTCCATGGAGGAGGATAATCTTTTAATTCTGCAAAATTATGCATATTATACGCATCTTCACCGTAAATCTTCCATCTGTTACCGTAGTCTTTCCTAATCCAAGTTACCTGTTTTGGTTCTAGCCATTCTGTGTATTTTGGCCAATGATGGTCATCCAAATCAAGGCTCTTTGGAGAAAATATGTTGCAAAGTAGATGTAACCAATCATGTTCGTTTTCAGGTTCGGAAAAGCCGCTCATCAGCTTGAGTGCAAACCTAAACATCTCTGGTTCCTTAATTTCGATACCAAGTACTGAATAAGGCACTTTATAAATTGAGTCTAACACCCAGGGTTTGCATAATTCGCATAAAATCAAATCTGGCTCTTCACATAAGTCTAGAACGCTGATTTGAGTATCACAACTTTCACAATTTCTCTTTAATATTCCTTCTGACATTTCCCGTAACCTGTAGTATAGGATTTTCACCTAATCAAATATTTTTAGCGCAATATCTAGCGGCTTTACAATTAAAAAAATCACCTCACTGATAATGTTAATTAGTGAATTATTGATTTCTCAATTCATGGAGTAATATGGGTGATTTAGAGCAATTTTTTGAATACTTTTTTGTTAAAAAAACCGCCAAAATTTAGGGGTTTTTTACCCCCCCACCTATAGTATAGGAATTGTTTAAGAAATCAAGTAATTAGAACTCAGTGCATCGGTTATCCAATCGTTCTGAGGTGATTTCGTTTCTTGGTGCGAATAGTGTTCAATAAATTCTTCGGGATTAGTGAGGAATTCTTCAGTTAAAATATCAGAATTTAATTCGATTATTCGCTTCAAGTGCACAACAAGTGGGTCCCGATGAAGTTCTACAAAAGTTCGATTTACAATCTCTCTAAGTGCCTCTACATGGCATGGATGTACTCCAAATGAGTCATGGATTGTCCATATATCTTCAATTCCGTGTTTATTTAGTTCAATTATAACATTCTGCATGTGTAATGCATCAAAGGAATGAATGAAATTTGGCACCATACCTAACATAATTTCGTCACTCAAATTATATAATTTAGTGATTGATTGCTTCAAACTGGTTGCCGTTGAATGATCTAATTTCATGTCGTTACCAGTATTTAATGCAAAACGGTGATCGTTTTTTTTGCCGTCATGTGTACGTTTCTTGGTTAATTCGATAAATCTAGCATAATAATGATTTTTTGCTTCTTCCTTCTCTTCTTCATTTTTTGAACGCAGAGTAATATTCCTTAAACACATCAGTACTAAATTCTTCAACTTTCTTATAGACTGTGACTGATTAACCTGTTTCTTGGTTTTTGAACGTTCAATTATTTTGAACCTTTGATCCTTTACCCTATCCTTCAATTCCTTTTTCAATGTTTTACTGTTAATAATAAATTGCTCAATTGCTTCCTCGCCAGGGTCAACATAACTTCTAGGAAGGATAGATGTCGGCAGCGTTGCCTGTCCGCGATTATTGTCTAGTTTCCATTTGATATAACGTACAATTGAGGATTGATTTGAGGCTTGCCAAGAGAAATATAATTTGTTTTTCCATTTTTCAACAAGTAGTTTCTTGACCGCTTCTTGCCTTGATGATTTATTCAACTTGGCACATGGAATACCATTTTCTGAAAGTATTTGTTTCAACTCATTGGATTTATACTCATCTATTTTTTTAATTTGACCTGGGGAATAAACTCCTAATGTATCGATTTGGTTATAGATGATTCCAAGGCATTCTTTGACCTCATCGAATTTAAAATCCGTAACCTCGCCGATGCATTTGTGAATATAATCACCCAGTGCGTGACCAAATTTCCTAGCAAGCATTGCATTTCCTGTCGGCATCATATAACCCTGCTCATCTTTTTTGAGAATTAACTTTTCATAACCGCCATGTGCTTCTTGTAGTTGTTGAATTACTTGATAGAGTAATGACTCGTGATGAAGTGTAGGAATTGAATTTTCATTTTTACTTGGTTTAAATCTCCCGCTTCGCAACTTCTTGCCGTTAAGATTCATTATTTGTGACTTCAAGTCTGTAGCCCCATAGCCAGTAATCATGACCAGTGGTTTACAAAAATCTCTAGTAAAAATGCCATTTGTCAAAATTTGCTTTGAGTTTTCTGATGAACATATTTGTTCAATGATCCCCCTGACATATTCTGACTCTTCCCAATCGTTATGCAAACTCTCTTTTGCTTTAGTGGCCACTTCTTGATACAAATCGCCTTTGCTATTATCTGGATTGTTTAGTATGTTAACTGATTTAGCTAATTTTTCGTTGCGCGTTAATGCAGCAATATGTTGGAAGCCGTTACATGATGCATCAAGATGAACTGGAAGACCAGATTTGACCTTACTCCAATCTTGTACAACCTGATAGGTTTCATGAATTCTTGCAAATTCGATCAAGAATGCTATACGTTGGAATATTTGCGACTTTGGTGCAGGTTTCTTCACTTGCAATTGAGTTAATATTTCTTCTAATTCTACTTCAGTTGTACTTCTATTCAATTTCTTACCAAGAGTAACGATATCAGTTAGTCGTTGCTCAACCCAATCAATCTGCTGGTCAAACTCATCTATCTTATCTAGGTCCGGTGTTAGAATTTTTCTTAACAATTCATAGGCTCTGACATATAACCAATTTCGGCCAATATCTCCTAATGGTTTCCATTCAGTAAATAGCAACATACCCTTCGATAAATCATCACCTTGCGGACTTAATTCGTTCACTTTAGTATTGAACCTTCCACGCCAATCACAGAACCAAGGGTGCCAAAATACATTACCTGAATTAAACAAATTCTTCCTTGCTTGTTTTAGATTAGCCTTAATATTGCGAAACCGAGATTTTGTTGCAATATCCTGACCTCTCAGCAGCATCTTTTCAACAAATATCTCTCGTAAAGCCATATTATCAGAACGCTGCCATGCACTTTGACGGATATTGACCGGATATGGTGAAATTTTAACACCCTCAAAAGTAAAGTCAGCGATAAAATCTAGGAAATCTAAGTTTATTGACCACTGAGTTTGTTGTAACACATTTAGCGCGGTGAAGGTTTCTTGCACCGGTTCAAACCGGGTGTGGAATAAGCGTTTTTCCTCAATTAAACTGAGTAATGCAGGATGCAGGGATACCGACATATTCTCGTTATGTAGAAAACCACCAGTGCCTCTATGACCAATATCAAAGGGAGTGTGTGGTTTTGCCAAGCAGTACATGTTGCGCTTTTCATCCATTTGAAAATGTCTTATTATTGCATGATCTCCCTGATTTAAGCTCTCATACAACATCTCGGACATTCTAATAACATTGGGATAACTAGTCCCAGAATGCTCATAATCATCCTCGTATAACGAATCTAATTCATCCACTGATGCTGCATCAAAATAAACTAAGTCTGCCATTGATGCGCTAGTTAAACAACTAAGAGCTGCTTTTACCGATAACATTCGAAACTTTTTACGGGCTTGGGCTAAATCCTCTTCAAAAAACTGTCCTTGAGTATTATTTTTACTCATCACATAAATTACTCTAAAAAAATCCAACTTTTTTCTCCCTGGCACCCAACGATAATATCCACCCCATTTTTCTAAAACTTTACCAATTTTGTTGTGCAGTTTTCGGAAAAAAGAATTAGTTTCACAGACATACTTACTAACATAATATCTATCCATTGCGTCTTTATTTCTCAAGGCTGCTAGTTCATTACGCATAATCGAAAGTAACTGGTCAAAGGTTTTATCAGATATATCAGTGTATTTAATATCCGCCAATGCATCGATTAACTGTTGTTTATTTTCAAAATATTTTAGTTTACTCGACTTACGAATTGACTTGAAAAATACTTGTAGCATAGAATTTGCGAGGTGATAAAATAGTGGTTTTTCTTTGATATAATTGATTAAAACGTTATTGTTAGAGGTTATTTCATATTGAAAATTCTTTTTCATAATTGTATCTAAAGTATTTGGAATCTCATCATTTACTATTTTGTCATTAAGCTCAAACAGGTGTACAAGTGGATGGATATTATCGGTTGTATGGCTATTTTTCACATCGCAACTCATTGAATGTAAGTGTTCTGACACCTTCATTGTTAATTTAGAAAGTTTCAACATGGCATCTCTAAACTCTTTGCTTCGGCTCTTTACTAAGCGCATTGATCTATTCCCTGCAGATATTTCTTCCACTTGATATTGCAGCCAAAAACGATAATCATAATCGTTGCCATTGACCATAAGAGAGTGCTCTCTTAACCATCGCATATCGTTTTTATTTTCTTTAGTTATGTTAGGTGAGTCATCATAATTATCATGTATTTGTTCAAACATTGCTTTTGTTTCTATTACATGTTCCATGACTTCAGGAACTTCGTAGCGCTTCCCTTCATAATCGGTCTTGAGAAGTTTCATCTCTTGCTGCTCCTCATTGGTTGGGAGTTCTGTTCGGCTTTCTTGACCCTCATAATATAGTGTAGAGAAGTATTTGCGGGGCTCTTCTAAGCCGCCCTTCTTTACCATAAATGACCTATTAACTAGAGGTAAATAAACTAACTCAAAGTCAATATTTAACTACAAATAAACGTAAATTCGAAACAAATCATTTCAAAACAAGTCTCTATAACCTAACCTCCAAGATAATAAGCATGGACCTGTATGATATATCCTTCTTTTTCTCCACTATGTGGGTTGGACCTTTTTGGTTTGCTATGCTAGTATTTCCCG
>Ga0233438_10003977_pt1 | contig 13279 bp, 10 predicted proteins | sample SI_123_September_FD_182720 | JGI IMG/M metagenome (GOLD analysis project Ga0233438, IMG submission 182720) | Seawater microbial communities from Saanich Inlet, British Columbia, Canada - SI_123_September2016_10_MG | ecosystem: Environmental > Aquatic > Marine > Inlet | place: Canada: British...
ATTTTAACTTTTTCACATCTGATTCTAGCTCTCCTTTCATTTTAGGATAAAACATAAATGATTTAGGATTTGCACCAATTGATGAAACTAAAGACAATTGATCAACTCCATTTTCAGCGGCGATTTTGGCAAATTCATATTGATAAGTATAATCGATTATATACTGCCTTTGCTTCCCTCCTGCCTCTTTTTTAGTGGTTCCTAGTGCTGAAAATAAAATGTCTCCTTTAATTAACTCTTTGTGCTTTATAATTTCATTAAAATCAATTATATGAATTTTTAATTTTTCGTGCTCTAAGTCCGGAGCTTTTCTAACAAAAATAGAAACTTGATTAAAATCCTCATCATTAATTAATGTGTTAACTAGTTCTCGTCCAGTGGCCCCTGTGGCTCCTATTACCAATGCTTTTAGTTTTTTCATTTAAGATTTAATATTAATAATCTAAAAATTAGAGATCTTGAATATTTTAGGTTTCTTTTTATAATTGCTAGATTTAATTTATGAAAATTAAACTGATTGTAGTAGGAAAAACTAGATCTAAATTTCTTATGGAGGGAGAAAAAGTATACTCTGAGAGGCTCAAACACTACTGTAAGTTTACAGAATTTATAATTCCTGATGTTAAAAATAGTGGCAAACTATCTGTCCTGGAGTTAAAAAATAAAGAAGGAAAAAGCATCTTGTCAGCTATCAATAATAGCGCTGAGGTGATTTTATTAGACGAAAATGGAAGTTCTTTTTCCTCCGTTGAGTTTTCAAATTTTATTAATAAAAAAATATTATCGTCAAATAAAGAGTTGGTTTTTGTAGTGGGTGGTGCTTTTGGGTTTAGTGACCAAGTTTACAAAAGATCAAATTTAAAGCTTAGTTTATCTAAAATGACATTTTCGCATCAAATGATAAGATTGTTTTTTAAAGAACAATTATATCGATCACACACTATTCTTAAAGGTGAAAAGTATCACCATGAGTGAGTTCTTCTTCAAAAATATATTAATATCCTTAAATTTATATGCTATATTTGCAAAGAACTTTGAAAAACAAAGCTTTTAATGATTTCTATTAATGATCTAATATTAGTTCCGTTATACTTGTTTATTATTTTCGGCCTAGCTCGATTAATAAAATCAAATAATGTTAAAAAACATCCTGAGTATGGGTATTTTATAAAGGGGCTTTGGTTTAAGTTAATTGGAGTATCTTTTTTTATAATTATCTATCTCTTTTATTATAAGGGTGGTGATACCATAACTTATTTTAAGGGAGCCAAAGCTCTTGGCGAACTTATTTTGAGTGATTCAGAAAAAGGATTGGCTATTTTATTTAATACGAATAGTTATTATAATTCCTATAGTAGTTTTAATTATCAAACGGGGTTTCCTGCTTTCAGTTACTTTATAAATGAAAATACGTTCATAGTTTGTAGGATATCTGCAATTTTTTATATTTTATCTTCAAAGAGTTTTGTAATTACAAGTTTATTAACCGCTGTATTTTCCTATATTGGTATTTGGAAATTTTATCGTTTAATTAATCTTTTATATCCCAAAAGACAAAAGGCTTTTGCCTATCTTATTTTGTATATGCCTTCGCTAATATTCTGGGGGGGTGGAATTATGAAAGATAGTTTTATGCTTGGGGCAACTTGCTGGATAACATCAAATATTTATTATTTGTTTATAGCCCAAAAAAAAATGTTTTGGAATGGATTCTTTTTAATTCTAAATACTATTATGGTATTAAATTGTAAACCCTACATCTTAATTTCTTTAATACCTGGATTTTTATTTTGGATTAATAATTATTACTTAAAAAGCATTAAAAATAAACTTATAAGAATTCTTGTTTTTCCTGCGATTATTGTAGCGTTTGTAGGGTTTGGTTCACTAATTTTTAATAGTCTTTCTGATTCAATGGGGGTGTATGGTAGTTTAGAAGGTGCTATTAAAAAAGCTCAAATTACTCAAGATGATTTATTAAATGAATGGCATTATGGGGGGAATAATTATAAACTTGATCGAATAGATGGATCTATTAGTGGCCTAGTGAATTCTGCGCCTATAGCTATATTTACTGCTATTTTCAGACCCTTGCCTTGGGAAATTGGTAGTCCAACTATGGTTATTTCTGCTATTGAAAATACTGTTTTATTGCTTTTTACTTTATACAGCTTAATTATAATTGGTCCATTAAAATTTTTGAAGATTATTGTTAATGACCCTTTCTTAATTTACTGTTTTATCTTTTCTTTGTTTTTTGCCTTTGGAGTTGGAATAGCTGGAACAAATTTTGGAGCATTGGTAAGGTACAAAACACCTTTAATGCCTTTCTTTTTCTGCGGAGTGTTTTTAGTTCGTCAAAAAAGCAAGTCTTATTTGTCTATTCTTTCTTAACATTAGAATTTTAAATTGATAATTTCTGATAAAACATCTTTAATCAGTTTATTATCTTCTTTTATCATTTGAGGGATTATACTTTCTTTACTCATTCCTGGGACAGAGTTTATTTCTATTAAAAAAGGTATGTTGTTTTTATTAATGATATAATCCATCCTAGCTAGACCATTCATCCCTAAAGTTTTATAAATAAAGGAGGTTAAAGATTTAATTTTTTGAGTATGTTCTTTGCTAAAATCTGCAGGTGTTATTTCTTTGGATTTCCCATTATATTTAGCTTCATAATCAAAGTATTCGTTTTCGGAAATTATTTCAGTAATTGGAAGTGTTTTTAGCCCCTCTTTGTTTCTGTAAATTCCGTTGGTAACTTCTCTACCTTCAATATTAGCTTCAATAATTACTTCGTTTCCGTATGAAAAAGCATATTTAATTGCTGGAGTTAATTCTTTTAAACTTTTTACTTTGGTTATGCCAAAGCTACTTCCTGCATTTGTCGGTTTAACAAAACACGGTAACCCTATTTTTTTTAAAATCTCTTTTTCGTCGATTTCGTCCTCCAGCCTAAGTGAAAAAGCTTCTGCAACATTAACACCGAAATTTTTTAAAAACTGGTTGCAATGAAATTTTTGGAAAGTAAGCGATGTAACAGATGAGGATGAAGTACTGTGGGGAATGCCAATCATCTCAAAATAACCTTGTAGTTTGCCATCTTCTCCAGGGCTGCCGTGAATTATGATAAAAGCAAAATCAAAATTGTGTTTTATACCGTTTTTAGTATAGCTAAAATCGTTTTTGTCGATAAAGTACTTGCCCTCATTGTCGTGAGCAGCCCATTCTTTTTCATCAATTAAAACTTTTGTAGGAGTAAATTTAGCCAGATCTAAATTCTCAAAAATCGTATTTGAACTTTTTAAGGAAACCGCTTTTTCAAGACTGTATCCACCTTCAATTACCGCTATTTTTTTCATCTTACCCAAAATTAATAGAGGTTTACTAATTTTTGCACGATATTAATTATAATTATTAACCAATCACTGTTACTCTAGTTTTATCTTTGTTTAATATTTTAGAATTATTAATATGAAAAAAATCGTTTTCGCTACAGGGAACCATAATAAATTAAGAGAGATTAGGTCTGCTGTTAGTTCTTTTGAAATTATTGGATTATTAGATCTTAAAATCACGGAAGAACTTCCTGAAACGGGAAATACTTTAAAAGAAAATGCCCTACAAAAAGCTAATTATATATACGAAAAAACTGGTATGGATTGTTTTTCTGACGATACTGGCCTTGAAATAGAGGCGCTAAGCGGGCGTCCTGGAGTCTATTCTGCAAGATATGCTGGAAAGGAGTGCAATGCAGAAAAAAACATGTTAAGAGTCTTAAATGAGTTAAAAAGTTTTGAAAATCGAAAGGCAACTTTTAAAACTGTAATTGCGCTAATTCTAAATCAAAAACATTATTTTTTTGAAGGAGCGGTTCATGGGTTAATTCGAAAAGACAAAAAAGGTGGTAAGGGTTTTGGCTACGATCCGATTTTTCAACCGATTGGTTATAAGCAGTCGTTTGCAGAAATGTCAATCATAAAAAAAAATGAAATAAGTCATAGGGGAATAGCAGTAAAAAAACTAATTAACTTTTTTTCTCAGTTATAATCGTTGGATCACTAAATAATATCATGGTACCAATTAGGGAAAAAATAGTAACTCCTGCCTGTACTTCAATCATATCATCGGATAAAAATGATAAAAACATTAAAACTAAATAGGGGATTAAAATAGATCTTAATTTCTTATTTGTTTGAGAGAAAGTATATACAAGAATTAAAAGCCATATAATAAACCCTGATATTCCTAAATTAATTAATTGAGTTAAAAACTGGTTGTGAGCAAAAAGAGGCGTTTCATTGGTTTTATAATATTCTTTGTACTCAACTTTAGATCCCCCTGGTCCATGGCCGAAAATTGGAGCTTTTAAGAAAATTTCTAATCCCTTGTTCCAAAAAAAAAGTCTTTGGCTTACTGTCTGATTCTTGAGGTTTTGCTGTTTTTTATCTGCGTTACTCTCATGCAATAAAGATCTAATTCTTATTTGTAAATTACTATACTCTTTACAAGTAGTTCTGCCGTTTTCTATAAGTCTTATTTCGCTTTCTTTGAGTTTCAATAAGCCCTCTCTATCTTTTTTAAACCCCTTTGATGTTAAATACCTGAATAATGTTTTTTTAAGGGGTTGTCCTATGTTATCTTTGCCATCAAATCGAGTTTTGCTTCGCTTTTCCCATGCTTTTTTTAATTCTTTTGGTGCAATATTTTCCCATACGAAAAAACCATTTTCTGTAGTGTTATCATGAAATTTGTGGGAATACTTTTCCCCGCCTAAACTAAATGTTTGTATTGCTCTTTCGTTTGACTTTACGTGATAAAAATCTTTAATTGTTATACCTACATACAACCCAAATAAAATAAAACTACCTAAAAGGGCAAGTATATAACCATTTTTGATCTTTCTTTTGAGTACTGCAATTTCTATGCCGATCATTGTAATTATAGCTGTTGACAGACCTATAATTGCTGTAATAGTTGCAAGTTTAAATATGATGAAAACAATCCATATAAAAAATAACATTAACAGTATTCTATTTTTTTTCTTGTTGATTACTAAAAATAGAATTAAAATTGTGGCAAAGGATAGTAATATTGAATACCTTATATGAGACATAAATATAGAAATGTCTCTAATTGTTCCTGAATCTTTTTTTGTATTTAACCACCCTAGATCTACTAAAAACACTAAAAATGTACTAACTAATATTCCAAGAAAAAATGTAATAATTATGATTTTATTTTCTTTTTTTGAAAATTGCTTGGTCGTCCCAATAATTATTGGTATTAAAAGAAGGGGTAACTTTATTCTAAGGACATTTAATCCAGTTATCAAATCCCTAGAAATTGGAAGCCAAATTAATTCTATTAAGAAAACAGCAGAAAAAATAATTGGTAAATATTTGTAGTTTTTTATATTCTCCCACTTTAATTTAAAATCTAACTCTAAAACCCAATTAATAAATAACCCAATAAGTGATAGGCTCATTGGAAATTTTCCCAAACTAACGCTTGCAACCAAGCATGAAATAAAAAATACGTATAGTTTTCTATGTGTTGTTTTTTTTAGCAAAAAACTAATTATATCCTAAAATTTTGTTGTACTCCTCTTTGTTGTTAAGTAATTCTAAAGCTTTTTGTACGTAATTATCCTTTTTTAAGGAGGCCTCCATTCTTCCTCTTTGAAAGTGTTTCCTTGAGATTAATTCGTTCTCCAAAAAGAATTTTATCTCTTCTTCGTTTTTTATTAAGTCTTTTCCAATATCTACTTTAAAAATACTGTCAAGATTTTGAAAAATATTTTCGTTTTCTTTTAAGTATTTTTCTTTTTTTGCAATTTTTTTTAATTCTTTTAATTGAAAGGATGATCCTGTTTGATAGTTAATTTTTTTATTGCAAGTGAAATTGACAAATGATTTGTAGGCTGAATCTGACAAAGAGAAGCTTTCTGGGCTTAAAGAGTCTTGATCATATAAATCAATATTGTCGTTGATAAACTCAAATATGATGTCTTTAAGCAATAAAGTTTCTGTAATCACGCTCAAATATTCTTCCTCAATTTTTTTATCTGGTTCAATCCCTCTTGAATCGGAAACTTTTCTTCCATTTTTTGTTTTAAAACTTTTAACCAGGCTGTCTTCAATCTTTTTTGAGCTTCCCTGTATTGAGGAATAATCTAGTTTTTGAATGCACCTTCCTGATGGTGTATAATATTTTGCTACTGTTAATTTTATTTGCCCGCCAAAACTTACAGGTTTGGTTTGTTGAACAAGACCTTTTCCAAAGCTTGTATTGCCTACTATAACTGCTTTATCAAGGTCTTGTAAACTTCCAGCCACAATTTCACTGGCTGATGCTGAGTATTCATCTACTAGCACTACTAAAGAAAGGTTATTTGCAAAAGGTGTGTTTTGGGTAATATAAGATCGATTCATTTCTTTTATTCTACTTTTAGTGCTTACAACCTCTTGGTCTTTAGGAACAAAAAAGTTTACAATTTTAACAGCTTCATTTAAAAGCCCGCCACCATTTGATCTTAAATCAATTATTAGATTTCTTATACCCTTTTTTTGTAGTTCTTTAAGTGCCGCTTTGAACTCTATTGAAGCTGTTCTTGTAAAAGAGTTAAGTTTTATCAACCCTGTATTGGAATTGATTTTTTTAAAGAAAATAACTGCTGGAATTTGTATTTGTTCTCTTTTTACTTTTTTAACCATTGTATTATTTCTTCTATTTATTTCAATATTAATAATTGATTCTGCCGGTCCTTTTAATAAATTACCTGTTTCTTCTAGGTTCTTGGTATTAATTTTAATTCCGTCAATAGTTAATATTTCATCTCCTGGCAAAATCCCGCTTTTCTGTGCGGGGGAGTTCTCGTAGATTTCTGAAATAAGTACTTTGTTTTTTCTTTTCTTTATGTTGGCTCCGATCCCGCCATACTCTCCTGTAGTTGTAAATCTAAAGTCTTCTATCTGAGATTCTGAAATATATGTAGTGTACGGGTCAAGTGATTTTAGCATTGCTTCTATGCCTTTTTTCATTACTCTGCCTGGAATTACCTCATCGACATAATAATTATTAATTTTTTCATAAACCGATGCAACAAGTTTAAGATTTTTACTGATTTCAAAATAGTCTTTTTCTGTTTTTTGGGAAGAAGATAATACTAAAATTAAAGGAACTAAAAATAGTAGTTTAAAATTTTTAAATATCATGTTTTAAGATTAAAAAGTTCTTTCATACTTTTGTTTATTTCAATAAAACTTGATTTTGTTTTGGAAACATAGGTAAAGGCTGTTGCTTTTGGTTGTTCATTTAAAAACAACTCCAAGTTATTGAAATATATTGCCTTCATTTGTCTTTTAATTTTGTTTCTTTCTGACGCTTTTGAAATATTCTTTTTAGAAACTGAAAATAAAACTTGATCCTTCTCAAAGGGTATCGAAAACATAACTATTGGAAAACATGAACTTTTAAAGCCTTTTGAAAATAATTTTGAAATCTCTTTTTTATTTGAAAGTATTTGTTTTTTTCTTAGCATTTCTAGGGGCTAGTAACGGAAAAACACATTTATTTAGGATTGCTTTTTAAATATTTTTCTATGGCCATAGTCATTGAAGGAACCCCTGGTAATGGGGCCTTGATATCTATTCTCAGACCTGCTTTTTCTGCAGCCTGAACGGTTGTTTGTCCAAAGGCAGCTATTTTTGTTCCGTTTTGTTTGAACTTTGGAAAGTTTTTCAGAAGCGACTGAATCCCAGATGGGCTATAAAAGACCAAAACATCGTATTTAACCTCTTCAAGATCGGACAAGTCACTACATACTGTTTTATAAAGTGTTGTGTTTTTAAACTTAATATTGTTTTCTTCCAGTTGGTCTGGTATGTTTTTTCTTTGAATATCTGAACAGGGTACTAAATATCTTTCGGTATTGTGTTTGACTATTATTTCCATCAGATCTTTGAAGGTTTGTTTGCCGTGAAATATTTTTCTTTTCCGATATACAACATAGTTTTGAAGATAATACGCTACAGCCTCGGAAACACAGAAATATTTCATATGATCAGGAACAGTAAATCGAGTTTGTTTAGCAATTCTAAAGTAGTGGTCAATTGCCATTCTAGAGGTGAAAATTACTGCAGAATAGCTAGACATATCTATTCGTTGCTGTCTAAAATCTTTAGGGTCGATCCCCTCAACGTGTATAAATGACCTGAAATCAACTTTTAGCGAATACTTATTGGCCAACCCGTGAAAGGGGTTTTTATCGCTTTTCGGCTCAGGCTGAGAGACAAGTATGGAATTAATATTCATTTTAGCTGTAGTTTAAATTAAATGCTAAACCTTTATCTATTTGTAAGGACTAAAATCAATGCCAAAGGCAATATTTCAAGTGTGCAAAGGTAAAAAATTATATGTAAAAAAGAAACTTCTTCTTCTTTTGCTGTTCTCAACAAGATTATAAACCTGCTTAATATATAAAAGACTATTACTGCAAAAAAAATTGTAATTATGTTCCTAATAAGGTTTATGTTAGCGCTATTGTGGTAAATTATCCTGTATAAAGAAAATGATGCCGAGGCCCAGCCTATTTGTATTGCCATTATTATAAAAGATGCAAGGTAGGTTTCGGAGAGTTTTTTTTTTTGAAAAAAAAATCCAGAAATTGTGATAAGTCCTCTTTTAATAATCACCAATGTGGTGAAAACTATTAATACTATCGTTGGAGAAATGTTTGTTTCCTCAAAAACAAAACACAAGGCTAGGGCTTGAAGTAAAATAGAATTCCAAAATAAAATAGTTACTATTCTGTCTTGAGTATTGTTTAAAACAAACTTAAAGTCTGTTTTTTTTAAGTGAGCTAAAACTATACTCTTTAAAAGTATCGGTCTATTTTTAATCGAATAACTAATTATAATAATTGTAATTATCATTATAGTTAATAAGTAAAGATGGTCATTAAGTACTCTTTCTATTAATAGCATAATTGTTTATCTCTCATTAAAGAGCTTAAATTTAAAGCTTTTAAAGATGTTTTTCTATTTTTACCTTTTAAAAGAAAAAAGAATGTCTAATGTCGAGCTACATAATAAATTAAATCGTGCTGCTGCAGAAAAAAAAATTTCAAAAGAATTGTTCAATAGAACCGTTTTGTCTTTTTACAAATATGTTACTATTGAAGAGCCTCGTTTTTTGAGAAATTATTTGTTTAGTGGGTGGAAGACTCTTGGTGTTTTGGGTCGGATTTATGTTGCTAAAGAGGGCATCAATGCCCAGGTTTCTGTTCCGGATCATCATTTAAAAAACTTTAGAGATTTTGTAGATAGCATTTCCTATTTTAAGGATTTAGCATTTAAGTCGGGGTTAGAAAAAAATAATTTCTCTTTTTTTAAACTTACTATAAAAGTCAAATCTCAGATTGTGGCGGATGGGCTAGAAGCGAAAGAATATGATGTGACCGACACGGGAAAACATTTGTCTGCAAAAGACTGGAATCAATTAACGAAGAGTGGTTCAATCATCGTTGATATGAGAAATCATTACGAAAGCGAAGTAGGGCATTTTGAGGGGGCCATACTTCCAGAAACTGAGACATTTAAGGAAGCGCTTCCTTCGGTGAAAAAACTACTGAAAGGCAAGGAAAAAGATAATGTATTATTATATTGTACTGGTGGGATTAGGTGTGAAAAAGCATCTGCTTATTTAAAACATTCTGGATTTAAAAATGTTCATCAGCTTTCTGGCGGTATTGTCAAATATACAAGAGATACTAAAAAACTGGGATTAAAAAATTATTTTAAGGGTAAAAACTTTGTGTTTGATAATCGGCTTAGTGAGCGAATCTCTGTAGACATTCTTAGTAATTGTCATCAATGTGGCGTTGTTAGTGATGATCATACTAATTGTCAAAATTTAAATTGTAATTTACTTTTTATACAGTGCAATAACTGTAAAGTGGCCTATAATAATTGTTGTTCTCCCAATTGTGTCAGTGTGGTAAAATTACCTATTGAAAAGCAAAAAAAATTAAGAAGAAAGAAAAGGGTTTTTCATAGCCACAAAAAAGTCAATTTAATGTTGGCGTTTAAAAAGTAATGTATGAGTTTATTTAAACAAAGAAAAGAGCTAAACCTTTCTGATATTGCAGATTCTGTTCTCGAAAAATGGAAGAAAAATAATACTTTTAAAGAAAGTCTTACTATCAGGGAGGGCAACAAGTCTTTTGTTTTTTTTGAAGGACCACCTTCTTCCAATGGCCTTCCTGGTATTCACCATGTAATGGGAAGAACTATAAAAGATGTTTTTTGTCGATTTAAAACCCTTCAGGGTTTTCAAGTTAATAGAAAAGCCGGTTGGGACACTCATGGTTTGCCCGTTGAACTAGGTGTTGAAAAAGAACTTGGGATAACAAAAGAGGATATTGGTGTCAAAATTAGCATTGAAGACTATAATGCCGCTTGTAAAGAAGCTGTAATGAAATATACTAATGTTTGGAACGATCTGACTTTAAAAATGGGGTATTGGGTAGACACTGAAGATCCTTACGTTACTTATGAAAACAAATACATAGAGTCGGTTTGGTGGATACTTAAGCAGGCTTTTGACAAGGGTTTGATTTATAAAGGCTATTCTGTTCAACCCTACTCACCTATGGCAGGAACCGGTCTTAGTTCTCATGAAATCAATCAACCTGGGTGTTATAAAAATGTAAAAGACACTTCAATTACTGCTCAGTTTAGAATTAAAAATAATAATCCCTCAGTCTTCGGGGTCAAAGAAAATATTTATCTATTGGCTTGGACTACAACCCCTTGGACGTTGCCTTCTAACACTGCCTTAGCGGTAAATAATAACGTGGACTATGTTGTTGTTAAAACTCGTAATCAATATACTGGCGAAGAAGTTGTAGTTGTTACGGCTGAAAAGCTTTTAAAAAAAGTGTTTTCTTCGCCATATGCTGCAGTTGAGGACCTGAAAGATAAAGAAAAGCAAATATCATACGAGGTTATCAAAAAAGTTAAAGGAAAAGTGTTGGTTGGGTTGTTTTACCACCAATTAATGCCCCTGGCGCAGCCTGCCGAATTTCCAGAAAAGGCTTTTAGAGTAATTCATGGAGACTTTGTTTCCGTGGAAGAGGGAACAGGGATTGTTCATATCGCACCTACTTTTGGAGCTGATGATGCAAAGGTCGCCATTGATGCTGGTGTTCCTCCAATGCTTATTAAAAATTCAACAGGTGAATTAGTCCCTCTAATAAACCTTAAAGGTGCTTTTGTTGATGGTTTGGGCGCGCTCAGTGGCAAGTTTGTCAAAGAAGCCTATTATGAAAGTGTAGACCCTAAAAGAAAGCCTTTAGACGTGGAGATTGCAATAATCCTAAAGGAAGAAAATAAAGCTTTTAGGGTTGAAAAATACGAGCACAGTTACCCACATTGTTGGAGAACAGATAAGCCCGTTTTGTATTATCCCCTTGATTCTTGGTTTGTGAAAGTTTCCGCTTTTAAAAAAAACATGGTGGAATTGAATAAAAATATTAATTGGAAGCCTAATTCCACAGGAACTGGAAGGTTTGGAAATTGGCTAGAAAACGCGAACGACTGGAACCTTTCTAGGTCTAGGTTTTGGGGAATTCCTATTCCAATATGGAGAAGTGAAGATAGTGCGGATGTTGTCTGTGTTGGTTCAGTCGAGGAATTAAAAAAAGAAATTGCATTTTCTATTAAAATGGGGCACATGAAAGTAAATCCTTTAGAAAATTTTCAAGACAACAACTATAGTAAAGAAAATTATGCTTTTTTTGATTTACACAAAAGCTTTGTAGACAAAATTGTTCTATCCTCAAAAAACGGAACCCCTCTTTACAGGGAGAAAGATCTTATAGATGTTTGGTTTGATTCTGGGTCTATGCCATTCGCTCAGTGGCACTACCCTTTTGAAAATAAGGAGATGATTGATGAAAAAAAAGCGTTTCCGGCTGATTTTATTGCAGAAGGTGTTGACCAAACCCGAGGTTGGTTTTATACTTTACATGCGATATCTACAATGATCACTGGTTCTGTTGCTTATAAAAATGTTATTTCCAATGGGCTTGTTTTAGATAAGTCTGGTCAAAAAATGTCTAAGCGCCTTGGGAATTCTGTAGATCCATTTGAAACTTTAAAGGAATATGGTGCCGATGCAACTAGATGGTATATGATCTCAAATGCTCAGCCATGGGACAACTTAAAATTTGATTTTGAAGGTATAAACGAGGTTAGAAGAAAATTTTTTGGGACCCTTTTTAATACCTATAATTTCTTTGCGCTTTATGCTAATCTTGACAGCTACAAATACGATAAAAATAAAACTTCCACAAAACTTACTGAGCTTGACTCTTGGGTTCTTTCCAGGTTAAATTCACTTATTAAAGATGTAGAAAGAGACTATAATGATTATGAGCCCACAAAAGCAGCAAGAGAAATACAATCTTTTGTAATAAATGATCTTAGCAACTGGTATGTGCGTCTTTGTAGAAAACGTTTTTGGAAAGGGGTCTTTAACGAGGAGAAGAAAGCAGCTTACGACACTCTTTTTATTTGCTTAAAAGAAATCAGCATAATGATGTCTCCTGTAGCGCCTTTTTATAGCGACATGCTTTATGAGGACCTGTGTTCTGCTGAAGACTCTGTTCATTTGTCTCTTTTCCCAGAGCATAATGATAGCCTTATAAGTAGCAGTCTAGAGTATAAAATGGCTCTTGCCCAAAAAATTTCTTCTTTGATATTAAGCCTTCGTAAAAAAACTAAAATAAAAGTTAGGCAGCCTCTACAAAGAGTTTTAATTCCATCTATTGGTAAAGAGTTTGATAGCGCCGTAAAAGAGGTTGAGTCAATTATTGTTTCGGAAGTTAACATAAAGGCCATTGAATTTATTTCTTCTAGCGATTCTTTATTAAAAAAGAAAGCTAAAGCAAATTTTAAAATTTTAGGCCCAAAACAAGGCAAAAACATGAAAGACATTGCTTCTATTATTGGTGATTGGAGCAATGAAGATATTGTGCTTTTTGAAAAGACTGGTCAAAAAGAAGTTCTTTTAAATGATGGGGTTGTAATACTTTTAAAGGAAGATGTTGAGATTTTAACCGAAGAAGTGCCCGGGTGGGAAATCGCTAATTCTGGAAATATCACTGTTGCTCTGGATGTCTCTATAAGTAAGAGGCTTATGGAAGAAGGGCTTTCAAGGGACTTTGTTAGTCTAATTCAAAACGAGAGAAAAGAAATGATGCTTGAGGTTA
>Ga0233438_10003980_pt1 | contig 13270 bp, 9 predicted proteins | sample SI_123_September_FD_182720 | JGI IMG/M metagenome (GOLD analysis project Ga0233438, IMG submission 182720) | Seawater microbial communities from Saanich Inlet, British Columbia, Canada - SI_123_September2016_10_MG | ecosystem: Environmental > Aquatic > Marine > Inlet | place: Canada: British...
CGCCTTGACCCTGAGCCGGGATATCAATGAGTCTCTAGCGGTGAATTTAGGCTTTTCCTCTGTGGAAAGAGCCCCTTCAGCAGTAGAGCTTTTGATGAATGGCCCGCACCTGGCAACAGGTAGAAATGAAGTGGGTAATTTCAATCTGACGCCTGAAGTCTCAAACAATATAGACCTGAGCTTCAACTATCAAAATGATGGCTTTTTTGCCAACCTCAACCTCTTCCAAAATGATATGGATAACTACATCTACCTGCTGGATGAGACTGAAGAAGAGCATGAGGAACATGAAGAGCATGAGGGTGGTTTGATTCTTGCCAATTATCTTCAGCAAGATGCCCAGTTTGATGGCTATGAGCTAGAAATAGGCAAGACATTTGATCTTGCTCGTGGCTCAGTCACTCTGGTCTACGGGAGAGATTCTGTTTCCGGGGAGTTTAACGACGGCTCTAATATCCCCCGCGTGACCCCGGAGAGAGACCTGTATAAGCTATTCTACGTCGAAGATGGGCTCAGGTTTGTGCTGTCTCTCAAGGATGTATCAGCCCAGACGGATACGGCTGTAGATGAAACTGGCACCGATGGATTTCAAATGTTAAGCCTGAACCTGTCAAAAACCATTGAGACTAGCCCGGGACAGAAGCTAACAGTATCAGTGTTTGGCAAGAATCTACTGGATGAAGCCGCTAGAAATCACAGCTCGTTTGTTAAAGATGAGGTGCCACTGGCCGGCCGAAATCTGGGTATAAGGGCTAGCTACACTTTCTAGAGGCTCGGCTCTCTGCCATTGTTTAAGGGTTGCTGGCTTTGATGTAATATGAGCCGCATTAAGCAACCCCTAAACCGTTGGTGAATGTGAAAAACTTAATTAAATGGCTGACCACTTGCCTAATCGCAGTGGTCACTTTGATGTCGGCCGCAATACTCTACCTCTCATTTGCTGTGGATCTAAACAGCTACAAGACGGACATTGAGTCTGTAGCCCGTCAGCAGGGTTGGGATATCTCTATTGAGGGTGACCTGGCCTGGCAGTTTTTTCCCAAGCCCGGCTTATCTATAGCTGATATTACTGCCAGCGATCAAACTGCCCTCTCGGGGTCTGCCGACCAACTTATACTTGCCACATATTGGACACAGCTGCTCAGTCTCAGCGGAGGCATAGAGCAACTGCAACTGGACTCTCTGCATATTGAGGGGGGCAGCCTGCAGTGGTCTCCCGCCAATAGCCTCGGGCTGCAGTTCGACAACATTCAACTATCTACTAAAAACCTGTCTGTGCAGGGCAAGAGTTTCCCGTTATCTGTATCGGCCAAGATATTAGGCGGGCGCAATCTGTCGGTGGAAACAGAGGTTGCGGTAAAACTAGACGGCCAGAATATGCGCCAGCTCAACCTTGTTGACCTGGAACTCAATCTCGATAGTCTCCGGCTGTCCGGCGAGTTGAGGACCAGCGATAATGGGTCCTTTATGCAGGGCAATTTAAAGACTAATAGCTTTGATTTAAAGCAGCTTATGGCGTCTTTACAGGCTGAAATACCGCTACTGACTGCACCCAAAACTGTACTGCAAAGTGCGCTTACCCAGTTGAGTCTGACCACTAGTTTTAGTGTGGATACCCAGGCCGCATCAAAGTTTACTGGCGAGATAAATCTCGATGGCCAGATTTTTGGTCTGGATGTAACCTTAGATCACCCAACCAACAACCTAACTACATTGGTGTCAGGTGATATTTTGCGCGCCGGCCACTATTTGCCCGCGGCCAATAGCGGTGGCAATAATACTGGACTGTTTGCGCCACTAGCCATTCCATTTGCTCTCTGGCAGGGCAGCAGCCAGGTCGAGGTCAATCTAAACAGGGTTGAGTTTAAAGACTTTAATATAGAGAATTTCTACAGCAATGTGTTTGGCAATCAGCGGGTGCTGCGCATGACCTCTCTGAATGCCGACCTGTTTGCCGGGCAGATCAATGCGATTGCCAAACTGGATATGCGCTCTGCCAAGCCTAGCTTTAATCTGCAACCCAGTCTGTACAACATAGATTTAAATAAAGTCCTCTCGGCATTGGGGGGCGAGAGCATAGTAGCTGGCAGGCTCAATATGGATGCCAATATTCAGGGTGTGGGCGCAAATTTAGGAGAGATAATCAGGTCTCTGTCTGGTGCAGGCAAATTCCAGGTCATTGAGCCCATCTACAAAGGGCTCAATATAGAGCAGAGCTTTTGTAATGCAGCCGCACTTTTATCAGCCAGAGCTCAGGCTGCGCAGAACTGGCCCCAGGGCACAGAGTTCAATAACCTACAGGGCAGCTTTCAGCTCAGTGGCGGCAAGTTGCTGCTCAATGACTACAGCACTGGTACGGGCAATTTGGAGATTATGGGGCGGGGCTCGGTCAACCTAGTGAAACGGCAGTACCAGATCAATGCCAGCGCCAGAGTAGATCAGGCAGTGACCAGCCCGACCGGCTGCAGCGTTAATCAGCGTTTGCAGAATCGCCAGATACCCTTTATCTGCAAGGGTGCATTTGGCCAGAGCAACCCCGGCGGCCTGTCCTGCAATCCAGATGAGCAGCTGCTGAGAGATTTACTTAAAAACACTGCCCTGGAAAAACTCTTCGGCAATTCGGGACTGCAGCAACAGGATGCAACAGATTCGGTGAAAGGCTTTATCTCTGAGTTGCTCAAGCGTTGACCATGTCGGCTAAACAGTTTCAACAGGCAGTGTTGACCTGGTTTGATGTGCATGGGCGCACTAATTTGCCCTGGCAGACCAGCATAAGCCCCTACTCCGTCTGGGTGTCGGAAATTATGCTGCAGCAGACTCAGGTAAATACAGTGATCCCATACTTTGAGCGTTTTATGCAAAGTTTTCCCACAGTGGAGGCCCTAGCTGCCGCCTCTGGGGATGAGGTGCTGCACCATTGGACTGGGCTGGGATACTATGCCCGGGCCCGCAACCTGCATAAAACCGCACAGATTATCTGCTCTGACCTGGGTACCGAGTTTCCAGATAGCGTAGAACAGCTTTGTGAACTGCCGGGCATTGGCCGCTCTACCGCTGGGGCTATCTGCTCCATCGCCTTTAAAAAGCCGGCGGCGATCTTGGATGGCAATGTGAAGCGCGTCTTAGCAAGGTACGCTGCCATAGATGGCTGGCCAGGACAGACCTCAGTGCACAATAAACTCTGGCTGCAAGCAGAGCTCTACAGCCCTGTGCAGCGGGTGGCCGATTACACCCAGGCCATGATGGATCTGGGCGCTACCCTGTGCACCAGATCATCGCCCAACTGCGAACACTGCCCTCTGTCGGCCGACTGTATTGCCTACAGCCAGGGCAATCAGACCGACTATCCGGGTAAAAAGCCCAAGAAAAAGCTGCCCGTAAGAACCACCTGCTTTCTGTTGATTAGCAATCCCCAGGGCGAGCTATTGCTGCAAAAGAACCCTCCAGCCGGGCTCTGGGGTGGGCTCTGGGTTTTGCCCCAGGTAGATTTGGTGGAGCAGACTGAGGATCACTGCGCCAATCTCGGGCTGCAGCTGACTGACCGGCAGCCACAACCAGTAAAGCGCCATACCTTTAGCCATTTCCATCTGGATTATCAGCCCATTTTGGTGCAGGCCCTAGATCGCGGCTGCACTGTGGCTGAAGGCGACAATCAACTCTGGTATAACCCGCAGAATCCACTATCATTGGGTATGCCCGCGCCTATTGTTGCGCTGATACACCCCAAGTAAATAATCTGGAGACCAGATATGGTGCGCACCGTTTTTTGTCGCAAACTCAAGCAAGAATTACCCGGACTGGACACTGCTCCGTTCCCCGGCCCCAAAGGTGAGGAAATCTACAATCATATTTCTAAACAGGCCTGGGCTGACTGGATGACTCACCAGACCACTCTCATCAATGAAATGCGTCTAAATATGATGGATTTGACCGCCCGAACCTACCTCTCTGAGCAGCGCGAAAAATTCTTTGCCGGTGAAGAGGTCGATCAGGCTGAAGGATACGTCCCGCCTGCCGAATAACCCTTGACGAACTGCTATTCAAACGCTTTAATACGCGCCTCTTTCGAGATGCGCAAAAGTAGTTTGCGAAGCCCGGTTAGCTCAGTTGGTAGAGCAGAGGATTGAAAATCCTCGTGTCCTTGGTTCGATTCCGAGACCGGGCACCATAATTTAAAAAGCCTCAGCGTAAGCTGGGGTTTTTTTTCGTTTGTAAGAAAGTCATCGAACGGTTCGATGGATTCGCGCTTTGCGCTCAGGGCTTCGCCCCGCCCTCGCTGGCGAGTGCGTCCAAAACGCTGCGCGTTTTGTCCGAGACCTATGGGGTCATATTTTGGTAAGAGCCTGAGTGGGAGCTGGAGGGTTTTTATGCCTGTGGGAGAGTCATCGAAGGTTCGATGGATTCTTGCTTTGCGCTCAGGGCTCCGCCCCGCCTTTGTGTGTTTGGTTATCTGGGTTATGCTGCTGTTATTAGATTAATTATAAGCGTTTTTCTGGAGGGTTTTATGGGGCTGGTTGGTCGAGGCTTGATGCTGCTGTTGGTGGCTTTGGTGATGGTGGGTTGTGACGGTGGATCGGTGGGTGCGGATTCTTCATCTGTGGCTGATTCTCAGGCGGGCTTGGATCGGCCAGCGGGTATTGACTGGTTTGAGGGCTCTGTTGAGGGGGCTTTTGCGGAGGCTGCTGCGCAGGATAAACCTCTTTTTCTGTACTGGGGTGCTGTTTGGTGCCCCCCTTGCCATGAGCTGAAAGGCACTATTTTTAAGCAACAGGCGTTTATAGACCAGTCAAAGTGGTTTATTCCTGTCTATCTGGATGGGGACACTGAGCAGGCTCAGCTGTACGGCGAAACGTTTTCTGTCTATGGCTATCCCACAGTTATTGTATTCTCACCCCAGGGTACCGAGATCACCCGAATTCCTGGCGGTATGGATATTCAGCGTTACATGGGGATTCTCGAGCTCGCTATTAATGCTATTACTCCAGTGGCTGACTTGGTGGCGGCGGTTAAAGCCGACCAGCCTATAAGTTCTGCCGACTGGGAGCTGCTGGCCTATTACTCATGGGGGCAAGATCGAGGCAAGGTTCTAGCTGAGAATAGTACCACTCAGGAGCGATACGATCTGTTTCAACTGCTGGCAGCCAATTGTCCTGAGGATTTAACTCTGGTTAAAAGTCGCTTGCAGCTATTGGCAATTGAACAATGGGTGGGGCTAGAATCAGAGGACCTAGCTCTGAGAGATAACTACCTTAATCAACTCAAAACTATTTTGGCCGACGCTAAACTTCGCAGTGCTAATAGAGACAGCCTAATGTATGGCGGCGCTGCTCTATCGGCGGCGCTCGCTCAGGGTCCAGAGCTGGCCAGCCTGCGCCAGCAGCTGGTTGATAACCTGCGGGGGATATTAGCCAATACTGAGCTCAATCTGTTGATGCGTCTGCGAGCACTGTCCGGCTGGGTGCTGTTGCAGAATGCTTCTCTGGCTGAAGACCAGGACTTGGGCACTGAACAATTAGCCTGGATTAAGGAACAGGTTACCTGGGGCCTGGCTGCCGCAGACCAATACCAATACCACAGTGCCGTGAATAGCCTCTCTCAGGCTCTGCTTGATGCAAACCTGATTAATGATGCCCGTCAGATGCTGGTAAGTAGCCTGAGGGTAACCAAGCACCCCTACTATCTGATGTCTGATCTGGGTTATCTGGAGGCGCAGCTGGGCAATAACCAAGAGGCGCTTGGCTGGTATAAGCAGGCTTGGGATACCTCTAAAGGGCCGGCAACTAGAATTCAGTGGGGGGTTAACTATGTGGTGAATCTAATTGAGCTGGCACCCCAGAATATTGGTGGCATTAAGCTGGCCAGTAGTGCGGTTCTCCAAGAGCTCTCAGGGCAGAATAATGGCTTTTATCAACGCACTGCAACGCGCATAGGTGAACTGGATAGGAAGTTGGAGTCCTGGGCAGACAGCCCTGAAAAACTGGGTGTTTTAGAGAAGTTTAGAGAGGGCACAAGTCAACTCTAGGAGATTAGTGCGGTGGTAGCCCATAGGCTGTGTGCAGAAAGCCCCGGATATTTCCGGGGCTTTTTGATTCTACCTGGCTGCTGTCTGGGCGCTAGTTTTTGACGGCATAGCGTCGCAGCGCTCAAGAAACTTCTTAACCTTAGCAAAGCGATCTAACCTGTTTGGCTTAAACCACAAACCATGTCCCTCTTTGGCATAGGCATAGTATTCATAGTCCAGATCGGTTTTTTTAAGCGCTTTAATAAACTGCTTGGCACCGGCAATGGGCGTGCGGCTATCAACCTTACCATGGGTAATCAGCATAGGTGCCCTAATACGATCGATATTTTGGAGCGGCGACATAGCCTTTAACTGTTCGGGATCGCGCCCCATGGCATTGTCAGTAAAGGCGTCTGTCGTAAATCCCTCTCGGCCGTCCCAGGTATCCTTTAACTCTTCAAAATTAAAGAACCCGGCATCGATAATACTGCAGTCGTAGTAGTCATTGTGACGCACCACATTTTGCGCACTGGAGTAACCACCGTAACTTGCACCTGCGGTGTAAACCTTGTCGCCTACATCATAGTTTGCCTGAACATACTCGGCGCCGTCACGCATATCATCGAGCATACGGGTGCCCCACAATGTGTAGCCAGCCTTTTCAAAATTATAGCCATAGCCACCTGAGCCTCTAAAATTGGGGGCAAACACGGCGTAACCTAGCTCTGCATAGATATGCATATATGTATTAAAATCATAGGAGATATAGGGCCCATGGGGTCCACCATGGATATAATTAACTAGGCCCTTGGGCTTGCCAGTTTTTGGCATCAACAACCAGCCCTGCATCTTTACGCCATCACTGGCTTCATAGTCGACGGCTGTAAATGAGTTGAGTTCTAGATTATTGATCTTCTCGCTGTAGCTAAATAAATAACGAGCCTTTCCTTTAGATTTTTCCCAGATATAGTACTCGCCAATGACACCAGGAGAGCCTACATGAAAAACCATGTTCTCTTCGTTGTCATCGACACTGGTAAGACTGACATTAAAGCCCTTAAAGCTTTTCATAAAGCCTGCTACCACAGTGGAAACTAGGTCTTTCTCGAATATCCGAATCTTTGGCTCATCGGCAATCCAGGTGGCATAGCTGGGGTGGCCGCCCTCGCCAAACTCCACTGAGATCTCAGCGACGAAACCGAAGTCATGAACAGTTTCCATAACACCGGAATCCAGAGCGATACTGACCAGCAAACGAGGTGCATTGGGCCCCTCATCTACCTGAGTCAGGCCATAGAGAAGCTTGCCGTCGTCGCTCACGTTAAGCCCGTTAAAACGACCGGGCAAATTGATGTCTATGTCAGTCCACTCTGTATCGTCAGTTCTGCGGAAGAAAAACTCTGTGGTGAATTCTTCAGTCGGCGCTGAGGCCACTATGGTTCCCGCAGTCTCATTGGTAAGCATAGATGCACCACGTGCGGGACCATTCATAACCCGGGCAAGGTCGCCTGTGGACAGTTCGAGCTTATAAACCATAGGCCGAACTCCACCATCGCGTTTAAAGGGGGAAACCGCCACTAAAATATTGCTGTCGTCCTCTGGCAGGTAGGACAGAATATCCAGACGGCCATAAATTTTCTTGCCGCTGCGCAGGGCCTTATTGAGATATGTTCCACTGTAGTTCCAGATTCTGGTATTTTTTCTTGTTTCCATATTAAAGATAAACTGGTCGCCGAAGTCACCAGGGCGGCGACCCTCTGAATATTCCGTCAGTACCCTGTACTTGTACAGATTTTCTGATACCCAGCTACCACCACTGACTTCAATATTATCGTCATCTTCATAGCGAATACTTTCCTCAACCTGCATGGTGCTACGATTGAGGATAACCAATGTGCCGCGCTCATCTTCTTTCATTATCAGGCTAATATATTTCCCTGAGGGCGACACGCTGACATTACGGAACTCATAACCGTTCAACAGGGTTTTAACTGATTCAGGCAGGCTGGCCACAGCATTTGAGGCTGCAAATATAGCTGTAAATAGCACCAAGCCCAATGGTTTGACTAATGATTTTAAGTTCTGCATCTATTTTATCTCCTTTACTTTTATTCTTAACCCGTCCTGATTTACCAGAAATATTGACCTGAGAACACCAGGTTTCAACTCAACCTGGTCATCAACCCTGAAAGCGATATTGCGATCAGTCACCTTCTTAAAGATGCGGCCGGTATTGGTGGTAAAATAGACCCCCTGACGCTTGGTCTTGTTCACTTTGGTTACCGACATGGTGATAGAGTCGGCAACTACCTGATCATAGGCTTCCTGTGCTCGAATTCGCACCGGCGAATCGGGAGCTTCGGCAGGCTGCTGTTTGCTGTCCAAGACAACTGGGCTGATAGATTTAGTTCGCTCCACAACCTGGGGTCTCTCTGGCAAGCTGCCTTTAAAGCCCAACGCCCTGTCATAGCAGACTAATCTAGCTTTGTTATCCTGTATTTTAAGGCACTCAGATGCCTCTCTTGCCTGCACTGACCCAATCAGAAATACACTGATCAGTAATATTATTTTGCTTTTATGTTCCATGCTACTGGTGCCCCATCTTTAAGCAGTGGTTTGGCAGTAATGCTGCTGAACCCAGCTGCAGCCAGCTGTTGTTCGAACGTTTTAATTTCTTGTTCGCTACGCGCCACATCGACCATCTGGCGAAATCGCTCTTTCGAGGCGTGGAAGTCTACTAGTATACCACTGATATAGTCTTTCCGATCAGCCTCTGGAAGCCTGAGCTTCTTAAAATACGTTAACACTGCTCTGGCAAAATCTACCAGAATGGGATTCCTCTCTGAGGGTTCCATATTCATGATCGACGAAACAAACTCATTGACCGAATCTCTGGATTGATGGGCGATTGCAGACTGCTGTAGTTTACCCGGATCACCAGCCATTTTATTTAGCTCGGTATCAATTTCGTTGAGCCTGGCAACAACGGATTCCATTAATTCAAAATCAAACTCAGCGAGCGCCTTATCCGACATGTGGGTAATCACAGAACCGGCATGGTGCATTAAAAAATTGGCCTCTCCCTTTGGAGCTAGCATAGATTTCAACAATGGCAGTGATTGGTCTAAAGGTGAATACTCGAGTCCATAAACTGAAGCAATAAGATCGAACTGCTGTTTTGACTCGAAGTTTTCAATACCAAGGCCGCCTTGCAGACTGATCTTCAGCTCGGCGTTGGCTCGCTTTTTAACGGCCTCAGACAGAATAACCTCGGCGGCATCTACTCCTGTATAAGAGCCCTTAACCCGCTGATCCAGCAGACAGGGTAAAAGAGAGGCATTGCCACAGCCCACCTCTAAAATATGTAGTTTTTGCGTGTCCCTCGAATTGAGAATAGCTGCCCACCAATGGGCGATATAGCCTTTGGTGTAGCCGTCGGCATAGTACTCCCCAAAGGTTGTGCTATGACCTTTTTCCCAAAAATTTCCCCATGCATCCATTTTCTTGTCCTAAAAAAAGAGCCCGCAAAAGCGGGCTCTAATCTTAACGCATTTAGAATACAGCTTACATCTCGATTGAGTATTCTAAGAAGATAACACGACCAGTCAGCGAGTACTGATACTCGTCAACCTGAGATCCGAACTTATCAAGTAGGGGATCTTTGTTACCTACGTTGTTGGCACCAACACGTACAGTACCTAAATCACTCATGTCATAGGTTACAGCAACATTGTGAGTGGTATAGCCTTTGTACTTAACATCACCAGTAGTGTTTTCTGACTCACCGATGTAATCAGCTGACCAAGAGGCGCTCCAGTCGCCCATAGTCCACTGGATTGCACCGTTTGTACGCCACTCAGGGAAACCGAGAACACCAACCAGATCGGCCATTTCACCAGACCCGAATACAGTCTCAGACTCGTACTTCATGTACTTAGTAGAAGAACCAGACATTCTAAAAGAACCGAAGTCATCTGTATCGAAGCTACCGTTCAAAGAGAAGTCAAGTGATGCTCTTTCAACATCGTTAACTGCGTTCTGGTAACCGGCTGAAATCACAGTGCGAGTACCTGTGCGGTCAACCGCTGGGTTGTTACCGCCAGTGTTGTAGTCAACGTTCAGCATATCCTGAGCAGAAACATACTCAACAGCGTTCTCCAGAGTCATAGTGAAGTAGTTAGCGGTAAAGAACCAACCATCCATAAACTCGTAAGTTCCGCCGAATGACAGAGTTTCAGACTCTTCTGCACCCAGATTTGGGTTAGAACCGATGTAAGTATCGAACTGACGTGCAGTACAATCAGAATTAGAGATACCTACCTGCTCACAACCATAGTAATCGATGGCAGATTCAGCTGAGAATGAAGTTGCGCCGTAGAGATCTGACAGATCAGGAGCACGGAAGCCCTGGCCGTAAGACGCTTTAACAGTCAACTTAGGAATCATAGTAAAGATAGCGCCCAAGCGAGGTGAGGTTGCATTACCAAAGTCATCGTAGTCATCGAATCGGATAGCGGTATCAATTTCTAACCAGTCGTTTACTGGGAAGATAGCTTCTGCAGAAAGAGCGCTTACGCTTCGTGCGCCAGTTGCAGAGTTACCAGCTGAACCGCCAACCAGACCAGCTTCAGACTGAGCATCTACCAGAGCAGCGTACTTAACGTCCCAGCTTTCCACGGCGAAGTATGAAGATGCAGTACCACCATCCATCTCAAACATATCCCACTGCAAGCCAGCGAAAAGCTTTTGGATGTTCATGCGGTCATCATTCAGGGTAGTAGCCTTCAGATTTGCAACATACTCGTCGTAGTCTGTAATTTCTTCAGCCACGTTCTCAGCAAAACCACCATAGCTCAGGTAGTACATACCAATCGAAGACGAGCGGTAGTCTGAATAAGTGTAGTAAGCCTCATAGCTCAAAGAATCGTTGATAGTTGCGCGCATACCTAGGTTGATATCGGTCAACGTGTCATTAACAACGTTGTCACGGGTACCAATATCCACCCAACGGAAGTAGCCTGAAACGGCCTCACCATACGGGTTGCGTGGGTCTGAAGCTAAAGCTGAACCAGGTGCAGCAGGAGGTGCATAACGACCAAAGGACTCGTTGTTTGACAGTACTGCGTCGGCAAACAGCTCAATGTCGTCGTTTACCTCAAAAGTGGAGCTAATCCAAGCGTTGGTTCGCTCCATAGAAGCACGGTTAGCCGAAACGTTGGCATAGGCATAACCACAGTAGAAACCAATATCTGGCACACCAAATGCGGAGTCGGCTTTCATTTCACCAGTAAATGAACCATCGTCTACACAGTTCTCTCCTGGAGTAACTTGCCAGGTTGAACGATCATTTGGATCAAAGTCTGCACCAGTGTACTCTGGGTTGATCAGAGTATAACCGTAAACAGAAACACCTTCAGTTTCTGCATAGCCTTCAATTACTCCGTCACCATTTAGGTCACTGTAGCGAGCAGCAGTGTAAGAACGATCTTTATCAAAGATTGGGTCACGGCTATCGTGCTCCAAACCGAAAGTCACAGAAGAACGGTCACCGCTTGAACCTACCAAAAAGGAGAAGCTCTGCTCAGAACCATCATCTTTAGAGCGGTCACCCTGACGAGCAGTGAAGCTCATACCGTCATAGCCAGACTTGAGGATAACGTTAACAACACCAGCAATCGCGTCAGAACCATAAACCGCAGAAGCACCATCAGCGATGATTTCCAGACGATCTACGAAAGAGAACGGGATCAGGTTAAGGTTAACTGTACCGCCACCACCAAGTGATGGGGAACCAACAGTACGGCGACCGTTGATCAGTACCAACGTACGTCCCGCACCAGCACCGCGAAGGTTAATGGTTGCGTTGGACTGAGCGCTGCTACCAGAGGACTCTCGAAATGAACCCAGTGAGTTCAGTGTAGAAGAACGCAGTGCGTCAGCTACAGAAACGTCACCTGAGATTTTCATATCTTCGGCGCTGATAGTAATAATTTCTTGAGATTCAGTGTTCGTGCTGCGCTTGATTCTAGAACCAGTAACGATTACCTCGTCAACATCGGCACTATTGTCTTGAGCATAGGCTGAACCAGCAAAAGGCATAATTGCGGCAAACGCACCTACGCCCATGGCGAGTTTAATCGCCGTGGATAGTTGTTTCTTTTTCATAATACTCCCCGAATGCCTAAAAAAACCCTACATATAAAGGACGAATTAGACATGTGTTTGTGTTTTTGTATGAGCCGTATCCCTACAGTTGTCTTATAACCCCCATACGACCCTACGAATATATCTGACATATTTTTGTAACGCAATAGTCTAAGCAGGGAAATGTTTGAGCATTAAGCCTCTCTAAAAGCCTTTATTTGCCCGGGATTTGTCTAGAAATTAAGTTATCTTAGGTGCTGTCTTCAGCACAAAGCCGGTTGAGTAGATGCTTTATAGGTAGTCTTATAGCGAATCAGTAACATTTTTAGGCAGCTTAAGTCACGGCCCATATACATTTGTGCGAAGTTTTGGGTAGATCGACTCCCTTCGCTTCCATGACCCATGGGCCCGAAACAGCTGCGCTCGGGGGGGCAAACTATTTGCGCCGACTGCTTAGCTACTTGACTGAAAGCCCGGCTAGTATTGAGCCCAGCTAGCCTCGCCAGAACCAATGGTCCCATTGTTATTGCTGTCCCAAGCCTTGGCGAAGGTGTTGGTGATCTCCAAAAACCCATAACCAGCCTGCATGTTTTTGGGCGTTGCTCGGAGTGTAAAGCTGGAGGCCGTGGACGCCTGAACCACTATATCGTAGGCCTGGGTGGTGATTCGATTATTATTAATAAAGGTGACTAGCGAGGGCAGGCCTATGCTTAGCAGCACTGCCAATATTGATATAGTTACCAACAGTTCTATTAAGGAAAAACCGGTGCAAACTCTGATTCTAAGACAGGAATCCATTGCTGTAACCTTACATCCTATGTATGTACTCACCGATTCCACTGGCCGCCAAGCCAGGGGTCGCAGAATAGTAGCAATAGGGGTAGTTACAAACTGTGATATTAATCACAGCCTAAAAGGAGCTGGACGGCTGTGCAGTCTTAAAAAATAGGATACAAGGCGCTCGAATCAGCGTTCATCCTGGGTGGGGCTGTCAGCTGCGCCCAGCATAATACTGATCCAGCGAGTCTCATCCTGACTCTCAAGAGCAATCTTGATCATAATGGTCAGGGGAATCGACAGCAGCATGCCCACAGGCCCAAGCACCCAGCCCCAGAGTACCAATGA
>Ga0233438_10003989_pt1 | contig 13250 bp, 9 predicted proteins | sample SI_123_September_FD_182720 | JGI IMG/M metagenome (GOLD analysis project Ga0233438, IMG submission 182720) | Seawater microbial communities from Saanich Inlet, British Columbia, Canada - SI_123_September2016_10_MG | ecosystem: Environmental > Aquatic > Marine > Inlet | place: Canada: British...
AGGGGATCCGTGAGGAGAAGGCGCGAGAGATTGCGACGCTTTTGGAGACTCAAGAGGCGAACTTAGAGGGGATCCGTGAGGAGAAGGCGAGAGAGATTGCGACGCTTCTAGGGAGTCAAAAAAATTATTTAGATAAAATAATACAGTCCCATTCTTGTCGACTTGATGAAGTTAAAAAAAATAAAGCATCAATAATAAGAAAACTAACACGCGAAAAAAATGCTGCACAGATAGAAATATCTAAAACACTCGAGGCAAATATTATTTTAGAAGAAAGAATAGATAAGTTAAATAATCAATGTAAAGCTTTTTCAGACAGATGTGTGGTGATGGATGATAAATCTAGAAAGTTACTATTAAAAAATGAAGGCTTAAACCATTCACTTGTTGAAATAACAGATGCACTTCACGCTGCGCAAATAGAGATAGAAAGTCAAATAGAAAAGTATAACGCTATATTGAAATCAACTTCATGGAAAATAACTTCTCCACTGCGTGTTACAATTAATTACATAAAATTTATAAGACGATATCTATTGATTAGTACTTACCACCTTATTAATAAATTTGATTTTTTAAAAAAAATAACACTCCTTGTCTTATCACCTATTCCGCCTTTGAAGGCCAGACTCAAGGCACGTATGAAAAGTGACTTAGTGATACTAAGTCAGGTTAACAATGAAAAAACTAATGCAGAAGAAAGTTCACAGAATTGGGTTTTGCAAATGTCTAATAAGCAAATGAAGTATTGGTTAAAAACTTTAAGCAAGGATAAATAAAGTGAAAATTTGGATAGATGGCCAGCTTTATCAGACTGAGAGTAAATATCGAGGTATTGGTCAGTATGCAACTGAATTACTAAAGGCAATTAAAAAAAATTATGAAAATGTTGAGTTTTGTATCTCTTTTAATGCAAGGTTTCCCGATGAGGCCCTTTTGGCTAAAAAATACGTTGCAGATTTTATACCGGAAGAGAATATTTTCTACTGGGAGTCTGTTGCCCGCAGCTCGTATGAGCGCATTGAAGACATAATGGAATTTAATAAAGCATTACTTGCCTACCATATTGCATGCATCAGTCCAGATATTGCTTGGGCCATTAGTCCTTTTGAAGGCGCACATATTGGTGAAGGGCCTACTTCTCTATCACAAAATTTTGATTATGATTTTACTTTATGTTCAATTTTTTATGATGCAATCCCTTATCGTTATAAGAATAAATATTTGCCTAAGGAAGATGAATATAAAGAATATATGAGAATTTTAAATAGTTACAAATCTCATGATCATATATTTTGTATATCTGATTTTGCCGAAAAAGAAATAAAAGAAATTCTCTCAGTTACAAGTTCTTCAGCCATTTATGCTGGAGTGGCCCAGTATTTTTTGGATGGAATCAAAGAATACAAAATAAGTAATAATAATATTATACCAAAATTAACTACAAAAAATACCTTGCTCTATGTTGGGGGCTTTGACCCGCGAAAAAATGTACCCTTTTTAATCGAAGCTTTCAGCCAAACTCCGAAAGCTTTTCAAGAAAAGACCAGTCTTGTAATAGCAGGGTATGGAGCCCCTCAATCACTTATTGACTTATGGAGAACTTATAAGCTTCCAGAGGAAAACTTAGTAATTACTGGCTATGTTGATAATAACGAATTGCTAAATTTATATAAAGAAGCAGACCTTTTATTACAGCCATCTTTTATGGAAGGATTTGGACTTACTGCTTTGGAGGCCTTAGCTTGTGGAACACCATCTGTGGTATCAAATGCTGGGGCTTTACCGGAAATATTAAATTATAAGCCTGCGCAGTTTAATCCCTTTAAACCAAAGGAACTCGCTGAGTTAATGGTTAAAATAAATAATAATCCAGATTTTTCTAAAAATATAATTAAACAAGGAAAGAAATCTCTGAAGTTATATACATGGGATAAGACGGCAAAAAGGGTAATGTTGAAATTTAAAGAACTTTTAGAAAATAAAAATAAAAAGAAGTTTTTTAACAAAAGGAATATAAATAAAGTCGCTAGAGATAGTTTTAAAAATCTAAAGCTACCTTCAAAGTTAATGGCAAGAGCCCTGGCTAACTCAACACCTTCAAAAGCTTCTTTTTCGAAAAAATTATATATTGAAACAACTGCAATAACCGAATTTAATAACAAATCAGGAATACAAAGGGTAGTTGAAAATATCTGCATTAATGCAACTCAGAATGATTACTTTGGTAGGAAGTCAGTAATCGTAAACTGCGATCCTGAATTAGGATTTTATTCTATCTCGACTAAAAAGAAAGGAAATAACTTAATATTTAAGACCGCTACAGATGAAATGAATTCCTTAGTTGAGTTTACGCACAATGATACTTTATTATTGCTTGATAGCTCATGGATAATCTTGCCCAAGAGTTTATCTAAGATCAAAGGCGCCAGACTTAAAGGAAGCAATGTAATTTCTGTATTATATGACCTTATACCCATAATGACTCCGGGTTTTTGTACTGAACCAGTAAGAGTAGCATGGATAAAATGGTTCACTAATGCACTAGAATATTCCTCGAGTTTTGTGTGTATTTCTCAGTCAGTTGCCGATGAGCTTTATGAGTTTTTGCAGGCAGTGAATTACCCGCGAAAGATTAAGATAAATTATTGGCACCTTGGATCAGATTTTAAAAGTAACTTAATAGGACCAATTAAAACTAAAAAAATACAGACTAATAGTAATGATTTTAAAAGTTTTTTATCAGTAGGCACTTTGGAACCTCGTAAAGGATATAAGCTAATAATTGAAGCCTTTGAAAGACTATGGTGCCAAGGATTCAATTGTAGGCTTACTATACTGGGGAGACCTGGTTGGAAAAGCGAAGACTTAGTAAAAAAAATTAAGAATCATGATGAATTTGGACAAAAGTTATTTTGGCTTGAGGATGCTAATGATAAAACTTTATTAAAAACATATGAATTAGCTGATGCAATTATCTGTGCATCATATGCTGAGGGCTTTGGACTCCCGATTGTGGAAGCAGCGAAATTCAAGAAATCAATTATAGCCTCAGATATACCAGTTTTTCGTGAAGTTGCATCAAATACTGATGTAAGTTTTTTTGAAGTAGGGTCTTCAAAGTCTTTAAGTTTAAAAATTAAAGAGTTTCTGGGTAGGTCAGATAACTTCCTATCTGAAAAAACCTTTTGCTACCCGAACTGGGAAGAAAGTACAAATCAACTCTGCGATGTAATACTAAATGATCAATACTATAAAACGTATAAACCTAGAAGTTTGACTGAAGATATCTATAAGGGTTCAGAAATTTTTTCTCAAAGGATGCTTGTTAGAAGTGAAAAAAGTAAATTATATGAAATTACTTTGATTGGTGAGCCATTTCAGTCGTCAAATAAAAGCAAATATGAGGTGAATTTTTCAATACGTAATTTATCAAATGACCCTTGGTCAAGTGTTTCAAAGAACCCAAACTATGGGGGTATTAATATTGGTTGCAGACAAGTAAATGAAAATGGACAACCTATGGATTATAATGATAACAGGCTTCATATACCTTTAATGCTAATACCCAATAAGGATTATTATTTTAGTATGACATTCCCTAAAAAAGAATACTTGCTAGGAACAAGCTTTATAATTGAACCACTGCAAGAGGGAAATGAGTGGTTTGGTAATGGTGTTGTAGTGAATAAACAAAAGTTTAAAAAATAAATATAGGAACTCATAATGCAAGATTTACAAGGTTTTTTTTCCGTAGATGATGTAAGCATTCTGCAAACTATTATCAATTTATTTATAGGTCTTCTATTGGGCTTCATTTTAAAGTTTCACTTTGAAAAATTTAGCTCCACATTGTCAGGTAAAAGAGAATTAGCAAGAGTTTTGCCATTCTTAGTGTTAATTGTGTGTTTAATAATATCTATTGTTAAGTCTTCATTGGCCTTATCGCTAGGCCTTGTCGGCGCACTTTCTATTGTAAGATTTCGAACACCCATTAAAGAACCTGAAGAATTAGTTTATTTATTTATGGCAATTGCCATCGGCTTGGGATTAGGTGCTAACCAATTTACTTTAACTATTATTGCAACAATATCTATTTTATCTGCAATGGCTCTATTGAGGTGGAAGTTTTACCAAGAAAATGCTAAAGCTTTATACTTAATGGTAGAATATAATGGTAATTCCGAGGAGTATACACCTGAAAACATATCAAACGTTATATCCGGGTTTGTTAATAAATGCGATTTAAAAAAGATGGATATGAATTCTGAGGGTTTTCAATTAACATTTATTATCGATGTCTTTTCATCTGAGAAGGCATTTGAGTTAATTAGGGAATTAAAAAACGAATTCCCCATTTGCAATGTTAGTTTGATAGACCAAAATAGAATTCCGGGTGTATAAGTTCTATTATAAGAGTATCCACATGTTTTTCTCAAAATTAATAAGATATAAATGAAAATCACTGTTGGTAATAAGAATAACAAGTTCCTCGCAATTCTGAAGCCATACCTTCTGGCAAGCGCAAAGCTTAGAATTTTTTCCCGATCGATTCTTATGGTTCTTAGTATTTTTTTTAATCGGGTTAGGACTTTTTCTTTAAAGCTTTTTGTCAAAACCCTGAAGTTTGGCCTTAATTTTGTTTTACTTTTAATTATGGTTTTTTATATTCTGATTATCTTGGGTAATATTTATGAAACTTATAAGAGTGATACCATTTTTGCAAAAACTAAAGTTGCATATGAAGCTTATGATTATGCCGACAAGCCTGTTCCAAATGAAATTTTGGAAAACCTAATTTTATCTTGCACTACAAAAAAAATTGATCTCAGTAAAAAAAATAAGGTATATTCTACTGAGGTATCTATTACTAATAATAATAATCAAGAAGTTTTTTTTGGTAACCCAAAAGCTTTCGCACTTATCATTAGACCAAGGATGTGGACTGGAGATAAGACAACAGTTGTGAGAGACGGTATAGAGGGTGGATTTTCTAGTCGTCTAATCAAAATTGATCCTAACTCAACCCACAGAAGCACTTTGTATATTCCTACGGAAATAATAGAATCCGTACCTAAAAATGCAAAATTTTTAATATATGATATTGTGCTTGAGCATGTTGCATGGTTAGGACAAAACGGCTGTGGTATAGAGATGTCACATGAAAAATAGAAAAATTACTATTAAAAACAAAAATTCAATAAATCTTTATGAAATTGAATTTGAAAAGCAGAAATCTTTTATAAAAAAAATACCATTTAAATTTTTGCACTTATTCGTTTTTTTGCTTTTGTTAGCTTTAATAGGGATTAATCATTATTTTTATAACGAAAATTTTGCTCAGAAGTTTTACTCGCAAAACTACCCGCATGTTGCTAACAATCAGAGTAAAGACCTATCATCAGCTGCGCTCATCAGAAAGTCAGGTATTTCTTATATCAGCTCATTGAATAAGCAAAAAAATATAGAACAATTAAATCTGAATATTAAGTTTAATGATTGGCAATATATAAAAAAAAGAAGAGATGAAACAATTTCTTTTCACCCTTGGTCTGATGAGCCTTACCGAAAAGTTACAGTTAGCTGGAGGGGTAAAAAAATAAAAGGGAAGATCAGATTAAAGGGGGTTGGTGCAGACCATAGAACTGATAAAAAAAAGTGGTCATTTGCTATAAAATTAAAAAAAGATAATTATATTTTAGGAATTCCTGAATTTGCCATACACAATCCAAGAACAAGAGGGTTTTGGTCTGAGTGCCTTTTTTTAAAAACTCTTAGAGACAATGATATCATCGCCCCCGTCTGTGACCAAGTTGATGTCTTTATCAATGGCGAAAGAATAGGTATTATGACATTAACCGAGCGGCTGAGTACTGAGATGCTTGAACGCCAAGGCCGGAAAAAGGGTGTTGTCTCTAGTTTGGGCTATATCGAAGCGCATAGTCATTATAATGCGGTAGTAAGTGCTATTAATGAGATTCCTACACTTAATTCTTCGCAACTTATAAATGAATATTTAGGGAAGATGAAGTTGGCTAGACTATCACAGCCGTTGGAGTTTAACGGAGAAAAAAAAATTAATAGGGATGCAATTTTAAGTCACCAAAAAAGAGTTGCTACTGAATTATTTAATGGAATGTTAGATGGAAAAATTGAACCATCAGAGGTGTTTGATGTTGAAAAAACATCAACAGCTTTAGCTGTAGTATTTTTTTGGGGTAATTATCATTCTTTTATGTTACATAATCTGGACTTTTATTTTAATCCAATTACTTTTAAATTTGAGGTTTTACCAAATGATGGTGCTGGCATAGGTCAAGATAATGGCCCGCCTGATTTTAGACATGACGCTTTTTCTCTTCTGGAGCTAATTACTCGCGATGAAAAAATAATAAACCAATTTGAAAAAAAAATAATTCAATTGAGGAATAAATATGAAAGCGATGGCATATTTGGAAAAGATTTTGATGAATATGAAATAAATCAAATATCTAAACTTTATACTGACTATAAATTATTACCTTCATTTCACAAAAAGAGTGTCTTGGATAGATTTGAAAATAATTATCAAAGTATAAAGGATGGAAATTTCTTTAAAACAGTTGCGCATAACAAAACCGAAACAAACTTATCAGACGTGATTGATTTAGAGTCGGTAATTAACTCTTATTTGGTCATTTCTAATGATATAATTTATATACAACTTATTAATAAACTACCCCAGAAAGTAGAGTTAACAGAAATAAATGTTATCGCGAATGGAAAGAAATTAAAGATAGAGGATTTGAATGATATATCCCTGCCAGTACGGATTCCTCCAACATTTTCGGGTTTAAATGAATTGAATGGTAGGGATATAGGGCAATTAAAAATACCTTTAGGTGGCTTGAGAGGGCAACGTGATATTAAGGTATCTGGTATTGTAAACCCTTTAGGGTCAAATAAAAATTTTGTTTTTGAGACTACCCCTTATTCGTCATCTGCTGAATTTAACCCAATTAGTTCAACGCCAATATCTGAAATTCTAAAACATAATTCATTTTTACAAAAACATGAAAAAACTAATGATTTATTTATAGAAGCTGGGGATTGGACAGTCAAAAACTTCATAAAACCTCCAGAAGGAACTGGGCTTATTATTATGCCTGGAGCAAATTTAAAATTTGAACCTGATGCCGGAATGCTTCTGCGAGGCCCTTTAAAATTTGAAGGCACACAAGCTTTGCCCATTACATTAAGGGCCACAAAACCAGCGTATGGTTGGGCAGGTATCACAGCTATGGAAACAAACCAATGGCGTCCTGGCAGCAAAAACATTTTTAAGCACGTACACGTATATGATACTAATTCAGCACATTATAAAGATTGGCTATTAACGGGTGCGATTAATTTTTATAAATCAGATTTGGATATTATAAATTCAAAGTTCAACGGAACAATAGCAGAAGATGCCCTAAATATAGTTCATAGCAAATTTGATATGATTAATACAAGTATCGAAAATGCTCGTTCTGATGGTTTTGATGGAGATTTTATAAGTGGCACGATTAATGCATCAACTTTTTCGAATATTGGTGGAGATGGAATAGACTTTTCAGGGTCAAATATTAAAGTAAATAAAAGTATTTTTAATAATATTCACGATAAAGCTGTTTCTGTGGGCGAGGCATCGAAATTAATAGCAAGAGGTCTTGTCATCAGTAATACAGGAAGTGGCTTGGTTAGTAAAGATGGTTCTACTGCCGAAGTTTATCAATCAAGCTTTAAAAATATTACTCACTCTAGTTTAATGGCTTACATGAAAAAACCACAATATGGCAGCGCTCAATTAGTAGCAATCGATAACCTTATTGAAGAAAAGCCATTGTCAGTAATAGCACAAAAACAAAGTGAAATTTCTGTTGATGGAAGACGTATTGTTCCAATAAAGTTTGATATCGATAAATTGTACAAAGAAGGCTACATGAAAAAATGAACAAAGAAGCCGCACTTCTGAATGCAAGGTATGAGCTAAAGTTTAATGCTAAAAGTTCAGAGCATTCCACACTAAGGTCTTGGGTGCTTAACCACCCATTAGCATTTTCTCCTCTCTATTATCCGAGATTAATAAATAATATTTATTTTGATAATTATGATTTGGAGGCCTTCCATGAAAATTTAACTGGAATATCTTCAAGGACAAAGTTACGTTTACGTTGGTACGGTAAAACATCTAATCCAAACAACACCACTTTAGAATTAAAATTAAGAAGGAATTTACTAGGGTGGAAAATTTCTAGTAAAGTAGAAATGAAGGAAAGTAGCTTAGAAAATATAAGTTGGCGATACCTTGAAAATCATATTAAAAATCAAATTCCAAAAGACTTAGCACTGCATTACGACGCTAGCCCTTTTGCTGTATTGATGAATCGGTATGAGCGTGAATATTTTATTTCTGCAAACAATAAGGTGCGTATCACTCTTGATAAGAATCTTCGATTTTATGACCAAAGATTTAAATTAAGAATGAACAAATCGTTTATAAATATTTCTCCTGATATGGTAATCATGGAAGTAAAGGTAAGCGCCTCTGATTTTGATGAGGCTGAAAAATTTACTAAAGATATTTATATTCAGAGAACAAAAAATTCAAAATATGTAGTGGGGGTTTGTTCGATTTTAGGTTATTAATTTTTGGATTTCAATTTCAGGATCATTCCAGATACATCCATTAAAGATATATTTGTCATTATTAACCAAAGAGAAAATATAAGCGAGATCTACCCATTCATAGTTTGCGGTTAAGTGTGTATCACTATCAACAAGCGCAGTTTGTATTGAGTAACTTCCAACTCCAAAATTAGCGTTAAATTTGATGCTAAAAACAAAGGTATCCCCTGCCGTCACCTCATTGATAATTTGTTGTGTGTGCCATGTATTAGTGCCAAACATTATCTGTCCAAGGCGGTCTTTAATGCTATACCCTAGTACTAGCTTATCTAAATTAGCATTACACTTAACTTTAATTTTGAGTGTTAGCTTGTCGCCCACTCCAGCAAATTCTACCTTATTTTCATTTTTATCGTATAGGCCTATCTCTATAACTTTAGCCTCCCCTGTTCCCGAAGAAACTTGTATTTTTCCATCTTCCATCTCTTTTGTTTGTATGTTTTTATTCTCTTTATCAGCAATAATTGCATTATAAAAATCAAATACCTCTTCAGGTGGACCTTCACGTATGACTAATCCGTTTTCAATAAGTATGGCTTTGTCGCATATGGACTGTATAGCACCTCGGTCATGTGTAACCATGAGGATAGCTGAACCTTGCTCTCTAAATTCTCGAATACGATTAAAGCTTTTGTGTTGAAAGTATGCATCACCAACTGCCAGTACTTCATCTATAATAAGTATTTCTGGTCGAGTAGCGGTGGCTAGTGAGAATGCTAACCGCGCTTGCATCCCACTAGAATATGTCCGGAATTCTTGATGAAAAAATTCACCGATTTCAGCAAAATCTTCGATATCTGGGATTATTTTTTCAATGTCTTTTTGAGAATATCCTAATAATCCCGCGGTTTGTTTTATATTTTCATATCCAGTGAGTGCAGGGTTAAAACCTATACCCAGCTCCAGTATGGCACTTACTTTACCATAGACCTGAATTTTACCTTTTGTGGGTTGAATTGTACCCACAATAAGTTTTAGTAGTGTGCTTTTGCCAGCTCCATTTTGCCCAATCAGGCCAATGGACTCACCTTTGTGAAGGTTGAACGTAATGTCCTTTACTGCATCAAAACTTTTGAGTGGCTTTATTGATGGATTAAACCAAGATAATATTCTTTGAAAAAGTGACTTGTAAGAATTGAACTGTTTTTTAACGTGGTTAACCTTTAAAACAATATTACTCATAATTCGTCCACTATTTCAGCACTCGCTTTTTTAAAAATAATCAAACCTATGATTAGAAATATTGCCGAAAGTGTTATGGGAAACAACAAAGAATTAGTATCTGGCCATGTATTATAAAGAATAATGTCTTGGTAAATTCTCACTAGAGGCGCGATTGGATTATAATACAAAGCAGGAGCAATACTATCGGGAACAATGTCTGGCGTGTAAACTATAGGCGTTAACCAAAACCATAGGTTAAGAATTACAGCCATAAATTGCGCTATATCTCTCGAAAAAACATTCAATATTCCCAGTATCAATCCTAGGCCCATTCCAAAGGCTGATATGATAATTATGCCTAGTGGCAGTGCAAGCCAATGAATAGTCGGGAAATGACCATAGAAACAGAATATAACAAATATTGCTAAAATTAATATAAATTGGTTTATTATTGCATGGCCAAGGACAATTATTGGCAGGCATATGCGCGGGAACATTATCTTTTTTAATGCAGATTCTTGCTCAATAAATATTGTTATGCCTCTGTTTACTATTTCTGAAAAAAGCCCCCAACCTGCGATTCCGGCCATCAAATATATTGAGTATGCCGCTTTGTTATCTACACCGCCTATTTTAGCTCCTAATACCTCGGACAATACTAGTGCATAAATAAGCGCCATAGCAAGTGGGTGCAATATAAACCAGAGAGCTCCAATTCGAGATCGTGCAAATCGACCTTTCATCTCGCCCTTTATTGAGGCATATATAAAGTGTCTATAATTTATTACTGCTCTTAAATAACCCATATTAATTTTCTCTAGTAATATACTTTTGCACTTCGGCGGCTACGCAAAAAATATGATAAAATGTACTTGATGGCATAGAGATGCTAATAATATTACCAGAAAAATCTCTTTCATCATGCCAACCTCCTAGTATCGGCACATCAAGAAAGTAAGAAAATATTCTATCAATCATCTCTGCTGCTTTTTCTTCTGCGCCTAGAAGTCCTTCTTCTGCTCTAGCTATATTTGCCTTTATGTATTCAGTTTGCGGCCACAAACGGCTAGAGGTGTCTGTTATATTTCCCTGAATATGAACTTCATTTACTATGAGTCCATTTACATTATTTGTACCAATTCTGATACCTGTTTGGTATAGACTCTCTGCGTAATCAGTGACGTCTCTACCTGATAACCGTGAATACCAATGGATAAGCCAGCACCATTCCATCATATGGCCGGGCTCAGTTAAGTGTCCAGTTTTGGCATCTGGTTGCCAGTCATTATCGAAAAACTCTAATAAAGTATGAGTATTTTTATCAAAAAACTTACTTTCAAACATGTGGAAAATATCGTCCGCTAATTCCATAAACTGTGGATCTGATGTTGCTTCATAGGCTGCCAGAAATGCTTCAAATAAGTGCATATGAGGGTTTTGGCGTCTGGGTAAATGTTTTGGTATTCCTTCAACCCATCCCTCATTATCTGCTTTTAGAAAGGTATTTAAAAATTCAGTCGTTTTCTCTAAACACTCCAAGCTTTGGGGGTCATTAAAGGCTCGATATCGCCATGAAGATGCAAGCAATAAAAAAGCTTGTGCGTAAGTATCACGACTACCATCAATAAGGCTTCCATCTGAGTTTAATAAGTGAGCGCAACCTGCAAAATCTCCATTATTAATTTCATTACCTCCCTGAAACCCATTTGTAGTTAAGTACTTCCACCCGTGATTGCTTATTTCATGTGCATTATCGAACCATTCCAAGTGGCCTGCATGAGCATACACATAACACTGTCTTGCCTGCACTCTTACTCGTCTCAAAGAGTTAAGAACAGGTTCGCCATTAATTTTTAGAGCTTCATAAAAACCGCCTTTTGTATCCAGGCCGTTGTTTGCCCAGAGCGGCAATGCGTATTTTTTGCACCATGAGATTAATCGGGTGCCTTCTGAAATTAAATTAGTCATTAAAACCTGTTATAATTTAAAGTGAAGCTACATCTATCATAATAGCTCTTCTTTGCCTGTATTTTTTAAATGCTGGGTTATCTTTTTAACGTCCTGAGTACTATTTATATGTGATACTAATACCGCGTCTTCCGTTGCGACAATTATCAAATCCTTAATCCCTATTGTTGCAACGAAAGTACCGTCGCTTCTAACAAGCGTATTGCTTGTGTTTATCATTTTAACATTTTCGTTAGCGGGATTTTCGTATTTTTGAGTTAGTTCATTAATGGCCGTCCATGAACCGATATCGTTCCAGCCTATGTTCACTGGCGCGACTATAGCTGCATATTTTGTTTGTTCCATGATTGCATAATCAATTGAGTCTGATCGGCAGTTGGAAAATAATTCATTATCTAAAAACACACAAATACCATCAATTTTTGCTGCATGTAATGCGGAAAGACTTTGATCAAGTATATCTGGGGCATGTAAGCTAAATTCGTTAAAGGCACGTTCTGCACTAAATAAAAATATACCTGCATTCCAAAAGTACTCCTGTGTCCTCAGATAAGATTTGGCTATCTCGATGTTGGGCTTTTCTGTAAATGACTTTATTTTGAATGTATCTGCCCCAATTTTTTCACCTTTTTGAATATAACCAAATCCTGTTTCGGGTCCAGAGGGTTGAATTCCCAGTGTAACCAGATATTTTTCTTGAGCGTGAGGTACACCCTTCTCTATTGTCTGCCAGAATGCTCTATTATCTTCTATATGGTGATCTGCGGGTAAAAGTAATATAAGGCCATTGGGGTCTAAGTTTCTGACATACGCAGCTGCTATCGCGCCAACTGCAGCAGTATTGCGTGCACAAGGTTCTAAAATTACAGCAGTGAGTTCAATATCTAATGCTTGACTTTGTGCTTTAACTAAATCTTGATGCCCGTTTGCACATATTACAATGGGGTTAGCTACTTGGTTATTACCACACTCATGCATGCGTATAAGTGTTTCAGAAAACATAGTATTATGCGTGATTACAGAATGATACTGTTTTGGAGTTTTTTTTCGCGACATGGGCCACAGTCTTGTGCCAGCTCCGCCTGACATAATTACGGGATAAATTTTAGTCATATTTGTTCCAAATTATATTCAGAGGAAGCTTTACACCATTAAATTTTTATTTCCATACCAACCTAAAGAAAATTTTGATAAAAAAAATATAACTGAGCCTCTTGCGACTTCACTCATCCTTCCCTACATGACCCTTAGTCGGTGTGTGAGCTTTTGTGCACCGTTTAATTTTTAACCTAGTAAACGCAAGAGACTATTATGAAATTTCGTCCTCTACATGACCGCGTGCTCGTTGAGCGCGTAAAAGAAGATACGAAGACTGCTGGCGGCATTATTATTCCGGACACAGCTACTGA
>Ga0233438_10003993_pt1 | contig 13248 bp, 16 predicted proteins | sample SI_123_September_FD_182720 | JGI IMG/M metagenome (GOLD analysis project Ga0233438, IMG submission 182720) | Seawater microbial communities from Saanich Inlet, British Columbia, Canada - SI_123_September2016_10_MG | ecosystem: Environmental > Aquatic > Marine > Inlet | place: Canada: British...
TTCGGTGAAGAGTATACTTCCCTCCACTAGATCGTGATCCCGGATCTTGAGAATACAATACTGCCTTGGAAGAAAAACTCATTCCCAACTCTTCAACATCTACTTTAAAAGATTTGAGTTGGTTAATTATACGTTCTTTTTCTTCTTCCGAAACCTTAGGTTCCAGAACAATCTGTGAAATCTCCAGCTCTGTTCCAAAGGTCGGTAGATCATTCTCAGGAATTTGTTTAAAGAAATTTCGTACTTCCTCAGGTGTTATTTCTATTTCGCTAACGATCTTTGATTGCATCATCGAAGACAGCTTTTGTAATTTATTGATTTGAAACAGTTCGTCTCTAAAAGACAATTCGTCTGGCTTTTTATAAAACTCCAAAACCTTTTCAATACTCCCCAATTGCTCGGTAAAATAGGCAATACTTTGATCTACATAATCGTAAATTTCCTCGTCACTCACTTCTAAACTGTCTTGGATGGCATGATGTGCATACAGCTTGTCTTCCATCAGTTTACCCAACAACTCACATCGACTAACGTTTTTGGTTGACATTCCTTGGGATTCCATCTCAACGATTGTTTTGTCAATATCCGATTCGAGAATAACATAGTCTCCTACCACAGAAGAGACTCCATCTACCTTAATTCTTTGGGGTTTTATAGACTGACTTCCTTGTGCAATTAAACTTGAAGTAATTAGTAAGAATAAAAGAATTAAATAGCTGTCTATTAGTTTATTAGTAGGTCTCAAATTTTTTGGTTTTAATGGCATCTTGTAAAATATTATTATCAAAATATCTTAAAAATTCAATTTTTCTTTTGTTAAAAACTACGTCTTTTATGGTATTCTCAACATAAGAAAGTGGGGCTATACTACCCCTATCCAATCGATCAACCAACGCTAACAAATATAAAGCTAAACTATCTTTCACCTCATAATAATTGGGTGTTTTTAAAAAACGCTCCTGTTGGCGTTCATCGAGGAAATACAATTGATCTCTAATTTCCATTACACTCAACCAAATGGAATCCGATAAAAAATAGTTGGAAAACTGAAAAGATAAAGAATCTAGAAAAACTATATCCTCTGCATCAAATTTCTTAAATCGATTGGTGATTTCTCTTCGATCCACATTGTCAAGTGGCAAACTGATGTATCTGATCCTATAGACAGGTTCTTTTAGCTTGAAATTTTGTTTGTTTATCTGATAATATTCATTTACATCATCTTCAACCAACAGCGTATCCATCGAGGATTTAAGAACAAATTCTCGATAAGCATTCGTAAACAAGTTCGATTCATAACCATTGACCAAGTCATTCAATTCTTCAATTTTATCTATCGGTAGATTGATCATTGACTTTTCATATAGCAGTTTTTGATGTGCCCAAGTATTGATAAAATTACTCACCCTAACCAAACTGTCTTCTTTAGAGTCAAACGATTTAAAATATCGTTCTATATCAGAGCGGTACAAATAGTGATTTTCGGCTCGGGCAACTAAACTGTCTTGCTTGGAAGTGTTTATGCCTTCACATGCCATTATACTAGACAAAAGCCATAATAAAACTATCCCATTTTTGAATAAACTATAGTGAAGTGATTTCATTGCAGTTTGAACGGATTTTTTTTAAAATATTGCATGATTTATTAACAATTAAATTGATTATTCTTAATAAAGTTTTTAATATATTGATTTACAGTATTTTAACATGTTAATATTTTTTTGAACTTATTAAAAGAAATTGTAAATTGCAAATATATTTGAAAGCAGTGAAAATAACATCTATTACTTTTTGCTTTTTGATTTTCTCATTAGTTTTCGTCAAAGCTAGTCCAATACTCCCCTCCTTTAGTTTCATTACCCAACCCACTTCCACCTCTGATGATACTTTAAACATTATTTATCAAAACAATTCCCTTTTAATCCAAGGAATCAAAATTAATGGTACCCTAAAGATTTATTCTATCATTGGAAATAAAATTATGGACATGAACGTACAAGATTTTTCCAAAGTCTTTATACCTATCAATCTCGAGAGACAAAACCTCTATATCATACGAATTGAAACTACCGATAATAGAATTTTTACGCACAAAATTGTAGCCCACTAGATTAGGGACTGTAATTTGGTGCCTCTTTAGTAATACTAATATTATGTGGATGACTTTCTTTAATTCCTGAAGCAGTAATGGTGACAAATTTTGCTTTTTCTTGTAGCTTTTTTATGTCTTTTGTACCACAATAGCCCATTCCTGCTCTTAGTCCTCCGATGAATTGGTGAATGCTTTCATTCAAATCTCCTTTGTAAGGAACTCTACCCACAATTCCTTCTGGCACTAATTTTTTAATATCATCCTCTACATCCTGAAAATAACGGTCTTTACTCCCTTTTTTCATAGCTTCCACTGAGCCCATTCCTCGGTAAGTTTTGAATTTTCTGCCTTCAAAAATAACAGTCTCACCGGGTGATTCCTGAGTACCAGCGAGTAAAGAACCCAACATAACCGCATCTGCTCCAGCAGCAATGGCCTTGGGGATGTCTCCTGTATAGCGAATTCCTCCATCAGCAATAATGGGTATTTCTGAGCCACCCAGGGCTTTATAAACCTCCATAATAGCAGAAAGTTGAGGATAGCCTACTCCAGCAATGACCCTTGTGGTACAAATCGATCCTGGACCAATTCCCACTTTTACAGCATCTGCCCCAACATCAGCCAAATATTTAGCCGCCTCGGCCGTTGCAATATTACCAACTACTACGTCAAGATCAGGGAAAGTTTCTTTTACACTTTTTAAAGCTGACGCAACCCCTTTGGAATGTCCATGAGCCGTATCAATAACAACAGCATCCACATTAGATTTAACCAAAGCTGTAGTGCGTTCTAACAAATCAGCAGTTACGCCTACCGCGGCAGCAACACGTAATCTTCCGAATTTATCCTTATTACCATTGGGTTTTACCCGGTGTTTGGTCATGTCTCTAAAAGTAATAAGACCTACCAAAATATTCTCTCCATTGACCACAGGCAGTTTCTCTATTTTATGATTTTGTAAAATTACTTCTGCCTCTTCAAGGGAGGTCCCATCTTTAACAGTAATGAGGTTTTCAGAAGTCATCACTTCCGAAATGGGGCGGTCATCATTTTTTTCAAAGCGCAAATCACGATTGGTAACAATTCCCAGCAGACTATTTTTAGCATCTACAATAGGAATGCCTCCAATTTTATAATGTGACATATTATCCTTGGCGTCCTTGACACGTGAGTCAATGGTCAATACTACGGGGTCAATGATCATTCCAGACTCAGCTCTTTTTACCGTCCTAACTTTATTGGCTTGATCCTCAATGGTCATGTTTTTATGTAATACACCAATTCCACCCTCTTGGGCCATAGCGATGGCCATTCTGCTCTCTGTTACCGTGTCCATAGCCGCCGAAACAATGGGTACATTTAGGGTTATGTTTCTGGAAAAGCGCGACGTTATGGATACCTCACGGGGAAGTATTTCTGAGAAAGAAGGCACCAACAATACATCATCGTAGGTGAGTCCTTGGCCAACAAATTTATCGGAAATCATAAGCAATTAATTTAGAACTAATTGCATGTAAATATACGGAATTAATCCGCATTATGAACGACTCGGTTTTTTTAATAAATCGAAAAAAATAAAGGATAGGGCCAAAAGGTAGGAAAGGGTCATCAATACACCAGAGATCACCACAATAATCGAAAAAAAAGTATACCCAATCCAAATCAGATATATCCCACCAAAAGTGACCAGTACAGAAATAAAAGGTTCTATCGTAAGTATTTTTTTTCTCAGAACGCTTTGTTCAGTTCCCCAAAGCAAAATACCCGTCAGAAAAAAAATCATGGTAATCGACAACACATGGGTGTGGATGATGGTCAACATCTCTCGGCTACTCTTTTTAAATTTAAGTACCTGAGGTTCAACTTCGTATTCGTTTCCGTTATAATTTTCTTCAATACCTTGTGGAGTTGTAGAATCCGTTTGGGCAACAAAGGCCAGGCCAGAAAAATAACCTATTGACAATAAAACTAAAAAAACACCTATAAATGATTTGATGGGTGCAGATAAATCTTTAATCAAAAATGGACTAGACATCGATTATCGGCTAACTACTGCCAATTGGCGTTGCAGCTGAGAATAGACATAATTGATAGAATTGGTCATGGACTTGACCGAGATCGTAGCTCCAGAAATAGCACTGATGTTGTCTCCATAGATAAAACGTTCACCCAATGAACTGTTCTGAAACTGAGACAACCAGCGTTTACTGGAAATCTCACCGCCATAATCTTCGCGATAGACCATGACTTTGGCTTTTTTCTGAATAAAATTTTGATCAAAGAGGATCAAATATTCAAAAGTATCCGTTTTGCTGGGAGCAGTTCCCAAGAATGCATAGCCCAGTAATTCATCTCCTTTATTGATAGCATAAATTTGATGGTCCATCAAATAAGTGCTGTTTTTGAATTGAAAACCTGGACTACCTGAAATATTCTCTAAATTGAAATCGTTACACAAAAAAACTTTTGTTATTTCCTTTTGCATACGCTTCTGAACCAACTTTGTGATATCAAAGTCAGCCGTTGTATAAAAAAAACACAATGCCGCTAGGGTAATGTTGGTTATAGATGAAATCATATTCTAAAATATTTTCAAAGATAAAAGTGTATTACAAAAATTCCAAGTTTATTTAGATTAAATTTAATTAAAAATAAAGAATTAGAACCAAACCCCCACTCCTGCATTAATTTGACCATTGTCACTACCAGCTAAACCAGTGGATTTGTTTTGATAATCAACTTTAAAAACAGCACCCGGAGCCAAGTGATATGAAAGGCCAGTAGTGATTTCTTTTCGATGAAAAGCTGCTTTCCGAGGAATATTTGAGGGAACGGTTGCATGGGTGTCAAAATTCTCATAACGAACAAAAACAAATAATCTTTGTTTTTTTATGATTGGCAACAAATTATAAGCTGCTTCAGTATAATAACCTGACATAGAGGAACCCAAATCTTTTCCTGTCAATTGATTATATTGATCAGCATCGTTGATAGAACTGGTAATATATTGACCTCTTGCAGTAAATCTCCTAAAGTTATATCGGGCGTCCAATCCCAACATGGAAAGTCCTACCGTACTCCCGTAGGTATCATATATCTGGTCATCTGCTTGGGTTTTTCCAAAATAACCAGACAAGCCCAGTCTTAATCCATTGATTCCATAAAAATCTAACTTCATGGAAAGGTTAGGCGTTCTAAAAACAGATTCAGCTCCTTTTTGCCTTCCTGACCTTAAACCATTAGACCCTTTGATCAATCCGTCTGTTCCATTATGAGACAAAAAGCCATTAAATATGTAGGCCTGATACCTTAATGATAAGGCATCCGATCTTCCAGAGAGACCTATACCAATTTCCCTCCAAGTGGTAGGAACTAGTTTATTGTCTATCGAAGGTCGTTCTACACCATTAAAAGTAGTAGGTTCGTGATATTCATTGATGATTCCCATTGGAACCAACATTAAACCAGCTCTAACGTTGAGTGAATTGTTGACGGCATAATTAACAAATGCTTGTTCGATGTATACTTCTTTTACATGTTCAAACTCAACTTCAGTAACAAATTGTGTACGATCATCAAACTTGTATCCAAACAGTAAAATCAGGCGTTGTACATCGATTTCACCGTTGGCTGCCTCTGGCTGGTTATACAACACTTCGGCATAACCACCAAAAGTCATCCCGTTGGGAACCGCTTCCAAGTTTTGTAAAATTCTTTGATACCCATTGATTTGCAATAAATTTTGATCCTTATAGATCGATAGGCTATCCGATACATTCTGAGCTTGAGCACTCAAACTGATCATTAGTAGAATTAAGAAATTTATAATATTATATTTCATGTAATTCTTTTTAATTAGACTAATTATAAATAAAGCGCAATATTAATTGAAAAAAATTAGATATTAAAGGATATAAAACTTTTTTTTTAAAATATCTAGAAGCCTAGGTAAGAAGTTACTGAAAAAAAATAAAGGATAAATAACTATATTTGTATAAAGTTGAAAAGATAAATGATAGAGAGCTTAAATGAACAGTTGACCCCCATCAAAGAACAATTAGTCCAACATCCACTTTATAAAAATATTGGATCGACGGATGACATTAGGCAGTTCATGAAATCTCATGTATATGCTGTTTGGGATTTTATGTCTTTGGTCAAGAAATTACAGTTAGATTTAACAACCACTAGCCTACCTTGGCAACCCCCAAGCAACAATTCCGCTGCCCGTTTGATCAACGAAATCGTATGGGGAGAGGAAACAGATGTGGATAAAGATGGTAATTCCGTCAGTCACTTTGAAATGTACCTCAATGCCATGCATCAAATTGGTGCAGACACCACAGGAATAGAAGGCATGTTGTTGGAGGTTCAACAAGGAAATAATATTTTTGACATCATTGACCAAGCAGGTCTTCCAACATATGTAGCTGATTTCTTACGCTTCACTTTTCATATCATTGAAGAAGACAAAATCCATAAAATTGCTGCTGTTTTTACTTTTGGACGGGAAGATTTGATTCCAGACATGTTCATCTCCATGATCAAAAAAATGAATCGTGATAACGACCAGGATTTTGATCAAATCATCTATTATTTTGAAAGACATATCGAGGTAGATGGAGATTCCCATGGTCCAATGGCGCTACAAATGATCAAAAATCTTTGCGGAACCGACCCTATAAAATGGGAAGAGGCTATTTCCGCTTCCAAATCCGCTCTCGAAAGGCGTATTGCTCTTTGGGACGGTATCAACCTCCAAATCACCCAAAAAGAAAAAGCCCTGTCATGATTCGATCTTTATTCATTGCACTCATTGCATTCAGCATATCGCTCAAAGGACAAAGTACTAACATTACTGATTTTGCCAACACCATTACTGCTAAAGAACTAAAGGAACACCTATATGTCTATGCCTCAGATTATTTTGGGGGAAGAGAAACTGGAACCAAGGGACAAAAAATAGCTGTAGACTTTCTCAGAGATTATTACATCAGCCAAAATATATCTCCTGCTGCAGGCAGTGAAAATTATTTCCAGAAAATGAAGCTTGACATCGGGGGTGTCTCGGTAGATTCAGAAAATGTTGCTGCAATCATTGAAGGAAGTGAATTTCCCAACGAGTACATCGTTATTTCCGCCCATTTGGATCACATCGGTACTCATAAGGGAGAAATTAATAACGGGGCCGATGATGATGGTTCAGGTACAGTAGCGATGATGGAAATTGCTGAAGCTTTTGAGCAAGCCTCACTGCAAGGGTACAACCCTAAAAGATCCATAGTATTTCTCCATGTCAGTGGAGAGGAAAAAGGACTTTTGGGTTCCAGATATTACGTGGAAAATCCACTCTATCCTCTCTTACAAACCGTTGCCAATCTGAATATTGACATGATTGGAAGGTTGGATCCCAAAAGAAAAGATAAGGATCCTAAATATATTTATCTTATCGGGTCTGACAAACTCAGTCAAGAATTACACGACATTTCAGAAGCCGCCAACCAAAAATACACCCAGCTAAAACTAGATTATACTTTCAACGCCGATGATGATCCCAATCGATTTTATTACCGAAGTGATCACTATAACTTTGCCAAAAACAGTATTCCAGTTATTTTCTATTTTAACGGTACACATGAAGATTATCATAGGCCAAGCGACACCCCCGATAAAATCAATTATCCCTTGCTCCAAAAGAGAACCCAGCTTATCTTTTATACCCTTTGGGAATTGGCCAATAGGGAGGAGAGAATTCAATTAAAATAATCTGACCTGAGAAGCATTGGGTTAGTAATCCATTAAAAGTCATTCCATCCCACCACTTGGCTTCTCAAAATTAATTTTAAGGTTTTGAGATATTATATAGAAATGTGCGGTTTGTTATGTTTTTATCTTCAGCAAAATCTAAGCCCCTTAAATACTTCGTTAAACTAAAGGGTTTGAATTTTATAAATATATTTATGTAATAAAAATTATCATAATGAAATTAAAAAACCTTCTCTTTATTAAATTGATAGTATCGGCTGGTCTGCTACAATCCCAAGAAATTGAAAAAACCGTCGCTTCAAACGACAGTCTTTCAGAAGCAATGACGCAACAAGATTCAATTCAATCAGAATATAAGATCAAAAGACTATCCATTGGACTCAAAGTTGGTATTCCCAATATGGCATCGGTAGGTGCCCAATATACCCTTCCAATATTAAACAATCATTTGGCTCCATACTTTGAATATTCTGCTTATGCTTATGATAAAGACAAAATGGAAGGCGATTTTAAATTTTCTGAATTTGGAGCCTCCTATTATTTTAACGAAAAAGGAAAAGGCCTATACTTTGGTATTGGTGTTTCCAGTCTTAAAGTAAAGGCCACCTACAATAATGTTTCTTTAGACTTTGGTAAAACTGGATCTGGATCTACTGAAATCGCTCTTAATACAACCAATTTAAAACTAGGATTCAAGACTGGAGGACGTATCTACTTTAGGGTGGAAGTAGGCTACGGGATGGGGGATTTGCCACAAACTTTCAATTTTACAGCAATAGACAATTCTAATCCATTATATAGAGAGACCGTAACTGAGGACATTCCAGAAATACCTGGAATCTCCGAAAGCGGAATTATCATTGGAAATATAGGTTTTGGAGTCTCATTTTAAAACCTCAAAAGAACTCAATAAAAAAGCCTTTCCGATTGGAAAGGCTTTTTTTATGGGGTGGAAGACCGGTTTCGAACCGGCGACCTCTAGAACCACAATCTAGCGCTCTAACCAGCTGAGCTACAACCACCATAATTGGATGCAAATTTAATGACTTTTTGCAACAATCTAGAGTAAGCTGTCAAAATTTTCTAAAGCGAGGAATCGCTCTGCAGTATAGCCCTCTCCCCCCTCTTTATAAATCAATCTTCCCATATTTTTAACCCGTGAGGCAACGCTATCAATAAAATTCAAGGAACTTATAGGGGTTTGAGGGCCCTCAGCATTTTCGTTAAAAAACTGACTTTTATAGGCTTTAATGGCTTCCATTTTATGATCTAAATAACCAGACACATCCACTACAAAGTCAGGAGTAAGCTCTTCCCACTGTATGTAGTGAAAAACATGATGGGGGCGAAATGCTCCCTGCTTCTTGCCTTGATCATCAAAGGTTTCAATGCGTTGTAATCCACTTAAAAAAGAAGCATGACTCACCAAGTCCGAGGCCTTGGCATGATCAGTGTGGCGGTCTTTGACTGCATTGCACAAAACCACATCGGGAGTGTATTTCCGCAAGACACGTATGACCTCCATCTGATGATCGGAATCATTAAAAATAAAAGCGTCTTTAAAATTTAAGTTTTCTCTGAACCTCACACCAAGAATGTCGGCTGCTGCCTTTGATTCAGATGCCCTGAGTTCGGCAGTGCCTCGGGTACCCATTTCTCCTTGGGTAAGGTCAATGATACCTACCTTCTTACCTTGTGCTACCGCCTTGGCGATACTAGCACCACAGCCCAACTCAACGTCATCGGGATGGGCACCGAAAGCTAAAATATCTAATTTCATAGGTTTAATTGGATGCTAGCACCTTTTCATTAACCCATTCCACTATTTCATCACTCATAGGGGAAGTCCGTGGTGTGATGATTTTTTCAAGTTTACCGTCTCTACCAATTAAATATTTTTGGAAATTCCAAGAGACACTAGAGCTTTTAATTCCGTTTTTACCAACCTGTGTAAGAAATTGATACAAAGGATGCATTTCACTTCCCTTGACTTTAATCTTACTCATCATTGGAAAAGTAACTCCATAATTATTTTCGCAAAATTTTGCAATTTCTTTATTACTTCCAGGCTCTTGCCATAGAAAGTCGTTGGCAGGGAAACCTACAATGACAAAATCATTGTTCTTATACTGATTGTAAAGCTTCTGAAGTTCTTTATACTGGCCCGTAAGACCACATTTAGAAGCCGTATTGACAATTATAATTTTCTTTCCTCTTAGATTTTCAAAATCAAAAGTATTTCCTTCGATGTCTTTGACTTTAAATTGATAAATCGTTTTTTCCATAGTAGTTTCATTTTGGCAAACACCCAGATTAACAAATAAAGTTAGAGTAATAATAAATATAAAGTATTTCATATTGCAAATTTCGCACTTTATTTTGTTAAAAAAAAATCAAAAAATGTTAAACAGAAAAATTAGTGTATTTCTGCCAATAGTTGTACCTCCAAAAGTTTTTTACATATTGGTTCCAACTCCTCGTAAGAACCCGTTTTAACAGCGCATTTTCCAGAATAATGAACAATGTAGGCACACTGCTCGGCCTGTTCAAGTGTATGATCACAATAGGCCATTAGAGAATTGATGACGTGATCAAAAGTATTGACATCATCATTATAAAGTATGATTTCGTGTTCCCTTTCTACTAGGGTCAGTTCATCAACTTCACTTTCTTTTTCAATTTGTGGCTTTTCAGTACTCACGATTTAACGAAGTGGGTAGCAACCCAATTATTTTTTTCAAAATTACGAATAAATCTGAAGCCATGCTGTTCACATGAATTACGAATTACCCTCAGATCGTCAATATAAAAACCACTCATCAGTAACACACCTCCAGATTTTAGCATATTTGCGTAAGCCTCTATCTGTTTCAAAAGTACATTTCGATTGATATTGGCCAAAACCATATCACAATCTTCTAAGGTCGGAACCAAGTGGTTTAGTTGAGCGGTAATGTTCTGACAGTGGTTTAAAATTATGTTCTCTTGAGTGTTTTCTACACACCAAGGGTCATTGTCCACAGCAAGAATATATTTCCCTCCTTTTTTTTCGGCTAATAAGGCCAAAACACCAGTGCCAGTACCCATATCCAAAATGGTTTTGTTCTGACAATCCAAATCCAGTAGAAATGAAATCATCAATTGTGTGGTTTCGTGATGACCAGTTCCAAAACTCATTTTTGGAGTAATGATCAACTCAAAGTCGACTATTTCAGGCGGATGGAAGTCCGCCCTGACCACGCAGCGATCCCCTACCCTGATGGGTGAAAAATTCTGCTCCCATTGGGCGTTCCAATTTTGGGGGGGAATGGTTTTGTGATCACAGTTTATTTTAATGCCCTCAACAGTAAAAACAGGAATTTGGCTAAAATCTTTTTCATGAAAATCACCTTCAGGAATATAAGCCTTAAATCCTGCAGGGGTATCGACAAAACTTTCAAAACCTAAAGCGCCCATTTGAGCAATCATCATTTCTCGCCAAGGATCTATTGGACTCAAACAAATGTCAATCTCCAAATAGGGAACCGCCACTTATGCCGATTGAATGATGGCCGAAAAATTTTCTGCTTTAAGCGCAGCACCACCAATAAGTCCTCCGTCTACATCGGGTTGAGAAAAAATAGCCGATGCATTGGCAGGTTTTATACTTCCTCCATAAAGAATAGAAATGGAATCGGCCAGCGTCTGATCGTATTTTGAAGCAATCAAGCTTCTTATGTAAGCGTGCATTTCTTGCGCTTGTTCAGGCGAGGCAGTCTCTCCTGTCCCGATGGCCCAAACGGGCTCATAGGCCAAGATTATTTTTGACCATTGCTCGGGACTCAAATCAAAAAGGGCAGTTTCCAACTGGGTTTTAACCACTTCAAAGTGACTACCCGATTTACGCTGATCCAATTCTTCACCAAAACAAAAAACAATTTCCATGTCATGGGAGAGTGCAGTAGTCACTTTACCCTTAAGGGAAGCATCGGTTTCATTGTAATAGGCCCGACGTTCTGAATGACCTAAAATGACTTTTTGGATACCTATACTACTGAGCATTGCAACAGAAATTTCACCTGTAAAAGCTCCAGATTCAGCGGCATTCATGTTTTGAGCCAAAACTTCAATACGACTCCCTTGGGTCAATTCCTCGGCTTGAACCAAATGGGTAAAAGCAGGGGCCACCATAACCCTTAGGTCGGTGGAAAAGTTAAGAGGTTTAAGGGCTTGAATCAATTCAGCAGTTTCCCGCTTGTTGTTATTCATTTTCCAATTTCCGGCTACAATTTTTTTTCTCATGATATATTTAGTTAAAAAGTTTTACTTGTGGATCGAGTTGAGCGTAGATAAAATCAACCGCTAAGTTGATCAGTATAAAAAGACTGGAGAGTGTCAGGACAATACCCATAATTACAGGAATGTCGAGGGTATTTAATGATGTAACAATTTCTTTTCCCATTCCTTTCCACCCAAATATGTATTCTACAAATACAGCTCCTGCTAACAGGGAAGCAAACCAGCCAGAAATGACAGTTACTACCGGATTTAAGGCATTTTTGATGCCGTGCTTATAAATGACCTGAAAAGTAGATAAGCCCTTGGAATAGGCAGTTTTAATATAATCTTGGGACAGTACATCAAGCAAGCTACTGCGCATGAGTTGTATGATGACAGCAATGGGTCGTATACCTAAAACCACAGCTGGTAAAATCAAATTTTTTAGTTGTAATACCCTACCCTCTCCAAAATCGTCCAACTCATAGAGGTTTCCACTCATATTTAATCCGGTGTACTGATGATAGAGAAATCCAAAAAACCAAGAAAATAGAATAGCACTGAAAAAAGAAGGGACACTCATCCCCAAGGTACTAACAAATTGCAACCAACGATCAACCCATGTATTGTAATTTAAAGTGGCTACAATACCCAAAACAATTCCCAAGAAAATAGCAATCACAATAGATGCTAGAGCCAGAATAAAAGTGTTAGAAAAGGTTTCCAAAATGACCGTTGAAACTTTTTTTCCTCTTTTTTGATAAGAGGTTCTCAAATAGGGCCACTTTAATACCAAGACATAGTCTTCTTTTTCAATAACGGGAAAGGCATTGTACTTCTCTCTAGTAAAATAGGATAAATCCTCTTCCGTTTTTGAATGAAGAGAAACAGGAGATAAATCATTAAGGTAAAGGGCGAATTGTCTGGAAACTGGTAGATCAAAACCATATTTTTTTTTGACCATTGCCAGTTGATCACTGTTTTCATTTTGACCCAGCATCATCTGAGCAGGGTCTCCTGGCAAAACATTAAAAAGGAAAAAAACCAGACTCACCACACCCAAAAGGGTTAACAAAGCGTAGAAAATTTTGGAGAGTACGTTTTTTAACATCTATTCCTCGAAAGCCTTCAGG
>Ga0233438_10003998_pt1 | contig 13233 bp, 10 predicted proteins | sample SI_123_September_FD_182720 | JGI IMG/M metagenome (GOLD analysis project Ga0233438, IMG submission 182720) | Seawater microbial communities from Saanich Inlet, British Columbia, Canada - SI_123_September2016_10_MG | ecosystem: Environmental > Aquatic > Marine > Inlet | place: Canada: British...
TAAGAGGTCTAAAAAATGAATGATCTAGTACAAACAATCGATTGTCTAACTGCCGATGAGTTAGACTTTGTTATGAATTGGATAAACACTGAAGCAGTGTGGGGAGAAACAACTGTATTTGGTTCAGAAGGTGTTCCAATACCAAGTGATGTCCGTACAGGAACAAGATGTTGTATGGATGATGCTCATCCAGTAACTGAGACCATTCACACTGCATTTAATCGTGCTCTCCTTACCTATGCTGCTGAGGTGAATAACGTCAGTGATGCATTCATCAACCAATGGCCTCAACCTGGTTCGTGGGGAACTAGTTCTTGGCGTGAGGGAATCCAACTCTTGAAGTATGAAGAGGGACAATTCTATAATAATCACTACGATATGTCTCCTATTAAAGACGCACCAGAGCATCATAGGACTCACAGCATTGTATTATATCTCAACGAAGAGTTTACAGGTGGTAGAACTGTCTTCCCACACCGTGCGTTCAAACCAAAAGCAGGTCAGGCACTCATTTTCCCCTCCAACTGGTGCTACCCACACAGATGTGAGACCGTATCATCAGGCACTAAACTCGCTGCTGTGACCTGGTACTATTCCCTCTATAACAATGGATAAACCAACACCTCAAACAGTCAGAGAAGCACACCTTGCTGCCTTCTCTGGTCGATTAAATATGGTTGCCTGTGCCAACCATTGTGGTATGACTCTCCGAGAGTTTAAGATGACTTTCTGGGAGTATTTGAAGTATAATCAACCGACATATACCACTGAAAGACACCAGCAACTATGGTTAGATGTCTGAAAAAGAGTTGCTAAATATAATAGCGAATCTTATTGACATCTGACTGGTCATGCCTCTTAATAAATTAGAAAACTTTATCAAGAATACTGACGGTCGCACTCTTTACGTCAACCCCAATGACTTGAATGCTACCGATAGTATTACAAACCAGGGCACCTCGCTCACAGAACCCTTTAGGACTATCCAAAGGGCACTGATCGAGTCTGCCCGTTTTTCGTATGTGCGTGGAGAAAATAACGACCTCATCGAAAGGACGACTATTCTAGTCTATCCTGGTGAGCACCCTATCGATAACCGTCCTGGTTATGGTATCCGTACTGTAAATAATAACCCCGTAGCGGTCACACCATCCGGTGAGTTGGTTGACCCCTTCCTAGCATTCAATATCACTAGCGATAGTAACTTTGATATTGAGTCACCAAACAATGTTTTATATCGTTACAACTCCATCTATGGTGGTGTGGTTGTTCCTCGTGGTACTTCTATCGTGGGTATGGACCTACGAAAGACTAAGATTCGCCCTCTATATGTACCTAACCCCACTGACCCTGAAGCACCTGATTCGGCAATCTTCCGTATCACTGGTACCTGTTACTTCTGGCAGTTCACTATCTTTGATGGTCGTGAGGATGGCGTCGTCTTTACTGACCCCCGTGACTTCTCTGAGAACAACCAGTCCACACCTTCGTTCTCACACCACAAACTCACTGCTTTCGAGTATGCTGATGGTGTGAACCCTGCTATTTCTAACGGGTTTGAACTAACTGACCTCCAGATGTACTATAGTAAGTTATCTAATGCTTACAACGAAGCATCTGGTCGTCCTATTGACGAGAAGTATCCTAGTGACCCAGATGGTTTTGCTCCTCAGCGTCCTGAGTTTGAAATCGTTGGTGCGTTTGCTACTGACCCAATCAGAATCACTAGACTTATCTCTGGTGATGGTGTAACTCCTGAGGCACCAGTCACTGTTGATACTGCTACTCCACACGAGTTGAGTGTGGGAACACCTATCAAGATTCGTGGTGTTGCTGTAGATGACTATAATATCTCAACAAAAGTCACAACGATTCAGAGTCCTACTCGATTCAAGTATTCTCTATCATTCGTTAGACCTAACCTACCTGCCGAACCATCTGTATCATCAGCAACTGTAACTGTTGAGACTGATACTGTTACTGGTGCTTCTCCATATATCTTCAACGTATCGATGAGATCGGTATGGGGTATCAATGGTATGCACGCTGATGGTAGCAAGGCAACTGGTTTCCGTTCAATGGTTGTGGCGCAGTTCACTGCTATCTCACTCCAGAAAGACGACAGATCATTTGTAAAATATAATAACCAAGCACGCCGTTATGATGGAATCAACTATAAGACTGTAAAGGGTGCTGAGTTGTCTGCCCAGGCATCATCAACCAATACCGCTACTGTCTATCACCTCGATCCAGAAGCAATCTATCGTCCAGATTGGGGAACGACACACATTAAGATGACCAATGATGCGGTCATTCAGATCGTTTCTGTGTTCGCTATTGGTTTCAACCAACACTTCTTTGCTGGTAGTGGTGCTGACGCATCGATTACCAACTCCAACTCAAACTTCGGTCAGTTCTCACTACTGGCGAATGGATTCAAGAATAACGCATTCAGTAAGGATGATAAAGGTTTCATCACTCACCTGATTACACCGAGGTCACCATTCAACCCAGAGTCAGACCAGGTTGAAATTGTTGACTGGACTAACATTGACTTTGAGGCAACCAATAGCATTGCTATTCCTTCTCAGTTATATTTGAAAGGATTCAAAAACAGAGAGGATACACCACCAGGTGTTACTCAGGGTTTCAAAATCGGTGCTCGTTACGATGAACTCCTGTTCCAACCAACTAGTGATACAGCAGTAACACCATCTGCTACACCTAAGATGCCTAATGTCCGTATTGGACCTGGTAACAACTTAGCATCTGGTGATTCTGTCGGTAGAAAGGTATATTCAGTCCTATCTGGACCAGTCAACAGCACACTCACACTACCTGCTCACGGTCTTCTAAATGGTGAGAAGGTTCGTATCTTCTCCTCTATTGGTGACCTACCAGAGAACGTAGCGAGAGCAACTCTATACTACGCCAACGTCCTTGATAGTGAGAACATTCGTCTCTCCACATCAGAAGCAAACGCCTTCAACAATGTGTTTGTCCAGATCTATGGTGGTACAGACCTAAGAGTCGAGTCAAGAGTCAATGATAAGAACCCTGGTGATGCTGGTCACCCACTACAGTATGATGAGATCAACTCACAATGGTTCCTATTCACTGAAGGAAACAGCGGAATCTACCAGTATATTAAGAATAACCCCACATCAAATGATGGTAATGACTTCATCTCTCAGTTTGAGCGTAAGTCTGATAACAGGTCACTTGATGATAAACTATATCGTGTAAGATATGTTATTCCAAAGGAAGCACTCAATGCTAAACCACCAACTCCTGGTTACATTATCCAGTCGTCCTCTACTACTGGGGCACTAACCTCAGATGATTTTGAGAAGACCACTCTCAAGATTGATGACTACGAATATGATAGAAATCCTCGTTACATTGTAAATTGTAAAGTTGCTGGTAATAACAAAGAGGTTGAAGTAAGAACTGAAAAACCCCACAGTTTGAATATTGGAGATAAAATTCTTATCACCAATGTTGAGTCAACCGATAACCCTTCCGCCTTCCAAGGTAGAGGATATGATGGTGAGTTCCTAGTTACTAACATCGATGACGCTAGAAACTTTAGATATAGTCTCACTGATGTTAATAACTTCACAAGAACTCCTGGAAACTTCTCCAACGATACTAACGACAGAAACATTCTCCTACCACGCTTCTCTAGAAAGGATGGTCAGATCAATGCTTTCGTTTATCGTATCGATGTTATTGTTGACTTCGAAGAGGGAATTCGTGATGGTGTCTATCACCTCTACCTAGTCAATGGTGGAAACAAAGTTGATGAGACCTTCACCAGTAGAGCATATAACCAACCTATCGAAGATCTATATCCACAACTTGATCTAGACAACCTTCGTCCTAACCCACCATCATCAACTACCTTTGCTAACAGAGCACCACTAGGTAGAACAACGATTGACGAGCAACAGAACTCTATTACTAGAGAGACCATTGACCGAGTGATGAGTGCTAGGAACATCAACGTAGTTAAGTCTACATCTGATGGTGCTCCAGAAGTTGATGGTAGTTTTGAAACTACTATTCAGTTTGAGCGTGAGCACGTCTTCAACAAACTCTTTGGTTTCACCACTCTCCGTGGTGGTAGTGGATACACTGACGGTACATTCTACAATGTTAAACTTCTCAGTAACTTCGGTACCAACTGGAAAGGTGCTACTGCTGAAGTAACCATCATCAGTGGTGCTATCACCGATCTCACCATTATGGACAATGGTAGTGGTTATCAAAATAACGAGACTATCAGTATTGATCCTACCGATATTGGTGGTGGTACTGGTGCTGAGATTGACTTGACTGCTAAGGATGTTTCAGACAACATCAACACTATCATCCAAACAACTGGTGCTGGTGGTAACTACAAAGATAGTTATGTCTACCTCACTGATGTTGTCGATGAGGTAACCATTGGTGTTGCTAGAACAACTGGTTCATCACCCATCGTTGCTGGTATGTATGCCTATCCTTGTGATAGTGCTACTGGTATTGTTACATATTCATATGACCCAATTGAGCAGTTGTCTACCTTTACTGCTAGTCCAAATACTGGTTTTGGTCTAAACAGAGGTCAGACATTCGTCGTATATAATAACGAAAGAGCACAGGTCGGTCAGTTCTTTGTATCTGAGATCACAAGTCCTAATGTGATGAGTGCTATCACTCAAAGAGACCTTCAGGCAGACGGCACAACAGTTGCTCTACTTGGTAAGACAGGTTTGGAAGACAATGATGCCTCAACTGGACCTCAAGGTGAGAACATCCAGACTCGTGGTTCTACATTCTTCGACCTAGGAACACTCTATATCAAACAGGATACATCATCAAACACCTCACTCCGCTTCCGCCCAGCAGAAGATGTTGCTGGTGTAGCAAACAAACTCAGACTTGGTCAGTATATTCAGGTCGGTTCTGAGATTATGAGAATTGCTAGTAGCAGTGCTACTGGTTCTCAGCAGGATACACTACAGGTTATCCGTGGTGCTTTTGGTTCTAATATCACTAACCACCCAACAAACTCCAAGGTCAGAACAATTGACCCACTAGCAATTGAGTTGAGACGCTCTTCTATCCTTCGTGCTTCTGGTCACACCTTTGAGTACATTGGTTATGGTCCAGGTAACTACTCCACAGCACTACCACAACTACAGGTCAAGCAACTACCAGACAATGAAGTCTACCTAGTCCAGGCACAAGAGTTGTCCTGTGGTCAGGTTGTCTACACTGGTATGAGCGACAATGGTGACTTCTACATTGGTAACATCAAATACTCTGCTACCTCTGGTACTCAGACTACATTTGATATTCCCATCCCAACCATTGCTGGTCAGTTAGCATCCTCCAACAGCGTCGTGTTTGATGAAGTTATCATCAACCGCCGTCTATTCGTTGGTGGTGGCGAGACCAAAGAGATTCTATCTCAGTTTGATGGTCCTGTTAAGTTTACCAACTCCGTTGTTATCCAGGACAGACTATCAGTATCTGATGTTGCTTCCATCTTTGAGATTGAAGTCAACTCCTTGAAACCATCCACTTCACCAACCAATGGTGCTCTACACGTCCGTGGCGGCACAGGTATTGAGGGAGACCTCAATGTCGGTGGTGAGTTGAATGTTGGTGGTGATGTTGACTTTGAGTCAAATGTATCAATTGGACTCACACTAACTGTTGCTGAGGACATCATCGGTGGTAAGGACCTTATCATTGCTGGTGACGGCATCTTCAGTGGTGATGTAATCCTAACTAACCCAGATGATGGTGAGGTTGTTACTAACCTCGTCAGAGCAACTGACGGCGACAAAGTAATGAAACTCTGGTGGAACCAGGGTCTAGGCGAGATTGAAGTCGGTAAGACTGGTGATTCTAAGACAATCTTCAATGTAACCAAACCCGGTAGTGGTGAGGGTGGTGAAGATGATATCGACAACTCCGATGGTGGCGTTGATATCAAGGGTTCACTTGTCGTTAGAGAGAAGTGTATCGCTAAGGAATTCATCGGTGATGGACTTGGAAAACCTGGTTCTATCATTATGTGGGGCGGCAACAGCACCAATGTTCCTAAGGGATATATCCTCTGTAATGGTGCTACACTCAACAAAAACTCCTACAGCAAACTATTCAAGGCAATTGGATACCAGTGGGGTGGAACAGGAGACAACTTTAATATTCCTGACCTAAGAGACAGGTTTATTGTTGGCGCTACTTCTTCCTATACCGTTGGACAGAAAGGTGGTTCTAACACGGTTGTGCTAACGGAAGCACAAATTCCAGGACACCTTCACGCTATCAATAACGACACTCACGTTCATAACCACGCTGCTGGTACAACTATAGCAAATGGTAATGCTGATCACAGTCACAATGCTGGTTCTGATGGTGCTGGATCACATAGTCATAGTGGTAATTCCAGTGGTGCGGGGAGCCACAGTCATAGTCTCAGTATGAATAGTGCCGGTAGTCATAGTCATAGAGGAGAAACCGAGGATGGTGGTGCTCATAACCACGAGTACAACAACAACACCGGCAGAACCGAGTCTGGTGGTGGTGACCAGGGTGGTGCTAGTAACAGAGCAAACACTAGAAACGATGGTACTCACAGACACAACCTCACCACCAACAATGATGGTGGTCACGCACATAGCGGCAACACCAGCAATCAGTCGAATCATACTCACGGTATTAACATTGGTAACAACAACAACCACGCACACACCGTCAATGTTGCTAGCAATGCTGCTACTCACGCTCACGGTGCTAACACCAATATCGGCAACGATACACACACTCACAATCACACTTCAAACAATACTGGTGGTGGTGCTTCTCACGAGAACCGTCCTCCATTCTTTGCTCTCTGCTACATCATGCAGTTTAAGTAGAGGTATAAATATATCAAGGACACTAATACCATTGGCGTATAATGGCAAATTATAGTAAGGCATTTAACTTTAGAGGTGGTTTCCAAGTTGATACCGATGTTCTCGTCGTCAGAGGCGAGAAGGTTGGTATCGGAAGCACAACTCCTGTTGAGGTCTTGGATGTCAATGGGATCGTAAAGGCTCGTGGTCTGAAGATCGACTCCACTGAGGATGTTGACCTTACGAAAGCATCTATCGGTATTCTTACCGTTAGAGAGAGTATGACCGTTGGGGTCAGCACTCTAGACAACCACGGCACTATCATTGCTATTGGTAGTGGTATTATCACCTCTACTCTAGAGTCCGTTGGTCTGGTAACATACTATGGTGATGGTAGATTCCTTCAGGGACTACCAACATCTCAGTGGTTGGATGTTGATATTGGTTTAGGATATACGAGCATCTATGCTCAAGGTAATGTGGGTGTAGACACGGTAGACCCTCGTTATAAGTTCCAAGTTGGTGGTGTTCCCTTTGTAATCCCTGCTGGCGTAGGCACTGTACCTTTTAGATTCAATCAGGAAGGTGTGGGTATTCAAAGTGGATGTGTGTACATCAGTGACGATCTTCGTGTTGGTGGCGGGGTTAGTGTTACTGGCACTATCGGTGTTGGTCAAACAATTAATGTAGATGGAAATATTGGTGTTAGCAGTAATCTAACTGTTGTTGGATTCGTTAGTGCTTATGAGTTTATTGGTATTGGTAGTCAGATTAGTCTTATCAATGCTGATAATATTGCTATCGGATCTATTGGTTCGATGAGATATGGTGACACTATCGTCACCAAAGAAGTTTATGCTAACCGATTTATCGGCACAGCAACAATGGCAGAAGACCTCGTCCCCGAGGCACAGATTAATATTGATATTGTTAGAGCAGACGAGGTTGACGCCATTACTCGTTTCATCTCGACAGAGGGCAAACTACAGATTGGTAGTGATGCTGCTGTTGGTGATGTATCTGATATTGATGTATTCAGGTCAAGCGGAAATACTACTATTAGTGGTGTAGCAACTATTGCTTCTGCTAGAGTATTTGTTGGTAGAGAAAGACCTACTATTGGTAATAAAGAATATGGTGGCATTCGTTATGGTGGTGACGCTGGTGATGCCCCCTCAACGCCTAGTGACCTAGATCTAGTCAACTACTCCGCAGGTAATGTAAACACATACCTACACTCTGGTAGTGGTGGCACTACTGCCGGTTCATTCCGTTGGATCTATGGTCAAACTGATAGAATCCTAGCAGAACTCAATAAAGACGGTAAGTTTAGTCTATTCGGCAACTCAGTCTCGGGCAATGTAAACCTCAGTGTTGTTGGTCTCAGCACCTTTGAAGATATTAGAGCAGAGACGGCAAATGTTGTTGGTCTCACTACTATTGGTGGAGACCTGACGGTCTATGGAACACTCAATCTTGAAGGCAATATTGGTGTATCAACTGACCTCACATTTGGTGGTGGAGCAACATTCGCTGGTGATGTAGTCATCAATGCTGACCCCAATGATGGGCAGACAGGAATCAAACTAGGCAATGATGGTGTAATCACTGCTTCTAATGGCATCAAACTTGTATTTGCTGGTACAGAAGTATTTGGTGTAGATCCATCTGGTAGTATCAATGCTGATGGTAATATTTCTGCTGACGGCAATATTGTTAGTGCTGGAACTGTAACAGGCGATGTTGTTACTGCTACTACGACTCTCAATGGACCATCATTAGAGAATACTTCTACGCTACTAACAGTCAATAACGACCTACTAGTCAGTGGTGAAGCGGACATCAATACACTCAAAGCACAGGTCAGTTCACTTGGTGATGCTGATGCTACCAGTATGGACTTTGGTGGCGGCACATTCATCAACACGAATAGTATCACCGTTGATACACTGAATGCTACAAACCTCAGTGGGTCACCTAGTTTTAGTGGCGACATCACAGGCATAACTAATATCGATGCAAGTGGTACTATTACTGCTAGCACTGTTGACGCAGCACAAGGTAATTTCACTAATATCACTGCCGATAGTATTGATGTCACTACTATCAGCAATACACTACAACTTCCTGATGGATTTGATGCTGGCAGCACATCAACTGCTGCTGCTCTAAATGTCACTGACCTCACTGCTACTAATTTTGATACTACTGTAATTTCTGTAGATGAGATTCAAGTCAATACGGGAGCAGGTATTACTGTCTCTGCTGACATCAATATGCCTACAGCAAACTTGGATGTAGGATCGGTCAAAGTTGGAAATGATGGAATAGAAGTTTCATTCGGTAGTATTACTTTCCTCCTCGACGGCAGCACGCTAACAATTGCTGTTGATGAACCAGGTCAGCAGAGAAAAGAGGTTGACTTGACCCTCACCTGATGCTATGATAATAGAGTAATATCTATTGTTATGCTCCGCTATTTACTTGCTGCTATTCTAATTGCTGCCCCGAGTAGTGTCCAGGCACACCCTGGTCACCAATATTCTAGTGATGGTAGTTGTGTGTCCATTGGAGACAATACCGAGTCTCCCTGTAGCATTACAATGACTACACATAATTTTGTCATCGTTGATGGTAATAATATCTGGAAGTATACTGAACAGTTTGATATGATATTCAGTCGGTATTATCAAGTTGAGATGAATGGTGAGGCGGTAGGACACGACCTCTGTTGGGATTCCTCTGATGGAGTCCACTGTCGTAAGTTCTCCTTTGTATATGAAAACTAATGTGATTGGATTCACCCCCGAGGGTGATGTTGGTATTGTAGATAAGGAATGGGATAGAGACGAGTTCTGCGATTTTTCCTACAGGCGTCTCATTTGTGAATGGGTGGGGAAAGATATAATGGTACTCTTTGGTACTAATGGTGTATGTACTGAAAACTTTCAGGTCGAAGTCCCCTGGCAAATTGCCCGTCATTGGTATATGACATCGGATGTCTACTGGTGGGGAGAGGACCTGATAAAAAAGATGAGAAAGAAAGACACCTTGAAGGAGGGTTTTATTACTGGTGCTTGTCCGTTTGTGTATTCGAAAGAGATATACACTCGCCCACAGATGGAAACATTCTATCAAGCAATATTCCTACCAAAGACAGACAACATTGGTGGATTGGACTTTGATGTAAGCACAGTATTGAATCATGACCACGAGGAGAGGCAAAGACTTCAAGATATAATTTATGGACTGGACTGGACAAATCCATTGTTCATCGCCACTGAACAGGATATGTATTACTATGCTGATATCTTTCCTGAGAATAGATTGTTTTGTCTTGGTGCTACCAGGAATGATAATGAATGGAATGATAGACTAGTTGAGTTGATACAGAGATGTGATACTCTTTACTTCCAGATGATATCTACACCAGCAATATACTCTAGTTACATAGGTAGGAATGTGAAATTCTATAATACATCTGTATTAGAAACATTGTCAGATGCTGAAGACTTGTATACATTGGATAAGACTAAAAAATCTGATAGTTACTTTGAGTTTCTAGATTATATCCACGAGGTATTTGAGACTAAAGGAAATGATATGGACTTCTGGATACGAAGATTTCTATCTCTTGATAGGATTCTTCCACCAGAAGAGTTGCTTGATAGTGTTACTATGGTACACAAGAAAAATCAGGTTGCAAAAGAATCTATACGTGATATAATGATGGGGAGTAACGACTGCAGTCATTTGTATCCACACCTAGAACAAAAAGTATCAGAGTTTAATCGGAAACCCTCCGATGACGCTGTATATTACTACAACCTCCTATAAATTACGCTGTATATAATATGGAAAATGTAACTTGTGTGATTCCAGCACGTCTTTCTAGCAGCAGGTTTCCAGGAAAACCGCTGTATATAATAGAGGGTCGTGAAATGATTTTGAGAGTGTGTGACATCGCTACAAAATCTAGAAAGATTGATGAGGTTATTGTAGCGACAGAAGACCAGAAGATTTATGATGTTGTATCTCAAGCAGGATACCACGCCATCATCACACCACCACAAGACACCTGCACTCATCGTGTCTCTTGGGTGGCAAGTAACTACCTCGACTGTGACTATGTCGTCAACCTCCAAGGTGACGAACCCTGCATCGACCCGAACTGGGTGGATGATATGGTGGACTTCACACTATTTCACGAGAAGAAATGTGTCCAGTCAATCTACGAAGTCTCAAAGGAAGACATCCGAGACGAGGACTGCGTCAAGGCAGTCGTGAATAATGGTAATATAATTTATCTCACACGAGTCCCAGAAGTCTACACTGAGTCTCTTTATGGGATTGCTGGTCTCTATGTGTATGATATTGAAACAATTCGTAAGTTTGCACATCTCGATATGACGATGGTTGATGCCTGGAAGGGACTTGATACCTTTGGTTTCATCGGTAATACAGATGTATCAGCGTACCAGATACCAAAGCGTCCACACGCCGTAGACAGACTCACTGACATCCCTAAAGTAATTGAATCATTATGAAATATATCATCGACATTGACGGCACCATCTGCCAACAGATTGAAGTTCCTAACTGGGGCACCGGAGAAGTATATTATGACAGAATTGCTAGGATAAATCAACTGTTTATGGACGGTAATGAGATCGTCTATTACACAGCACGAGGGATGGGACCAACCACCAACCCAGACAGTTTATACACTGGAACATTCATTGACGAGAATGTTAAACAATGGTATGATTATACGGAGAAGCAACTCAAAACTTGGGGTTGTTTGTATACATCACTACACCTTGGAAAGTATTCTGGGGACATCTACATCGACGACAAAGGAGTGAATAGTGAAGTTTTCTTCAACAGTATTAACGAAAATAAAAGACTCAAACAGGATAGCAATTATCGGAAATGGCGGTAACTTGGCGATTGCTAGACACGTTGCTAGTGATATGACCCGTCACCTGGATAAGTTTTGCTTTGCTCCTGAGGCAGTCCATCTCACTGCTCTCGGTGGTGATGGACCCTGGCACCACCAATGGGTCTGTCAGTACGCTAAGTACGCTGATCTTATCATTGGTATCACTACGAGAATCAACAGTCCTATCGCAGAGTCATTAGATGGTAGGCACGCTATTTTGATTGCTCCGATGAAGCATTGGAGAACAGAAACTATTATTATTGAGGAGAAAACATATCACGAGTTTGAGGTTCAGACTCTCTCAACTTGCTACGACCTTATGGAAGAACTTGGAGCAGAACTACCAAAAATTACTATCTGATGTTAAAAGTTATTGACTGTATCGAAGGACTAAAAGAACTTGATGATAATAGTGTGGATACTATTATCACATCACCACCATATAACAAGAAGGGTTTGCTCGGTAGTATCAAGCAAGGTAATCAAATATGGGGAAAGTTTAATATTGACTATGCCACATATGATGATGATATGCCTGAGGATGAATACCAGGCGTGGCAGGTAGAGTTATTGAATCAGTGCTACCGTGTTATCAAAGAAGATGGTAGTATATTCTATAACCACAAACCTCGTCGTCACAAAAATAGAGCGTATCTTCCTTGGGACTTTATTCAGCAAAGTGACGCCAACTTATACCAGTTGATTATTTGGGACAGAAGAAACTCCCCCAATATTCGCAATGATGTGTTAGTTCCTTCAACAGAGCATATCTATTGGTTGTGTAAGAAAAAACCAAAAGTATTCCGAGACCAAGTAGATCCAGCATACAGGGGTGAAGTGTGGGTTATTCCTCCTGAGAGACAAAAGAAGCATCCAGCACCCTTCCCTGAGGTACTTGTCGATGCCTGTGTTAAACTATCCACTCAGGAGGGCGACTTAGTCCTGGACCCATTTATGGGTAGTGGAACAACTGCTCTCGTAGCACAGGAATGTGATAGAAAATGGATGGGGTTTGAGATAGACCCTCATTACGCATCAGTAACCGAAGAAAGAACATTGTCCAAAGCAAAACTACCCCTATGATCAGACAGTTGTTAAAGTGGACCAAGGCAGCGGCACAGGCGCTCAGGATGCCTTATAATATGAGTAACAGAGACAGACACCCGATGACTATCACTCTTCGTCCCCACCAACAAGACGCTCTTGACGCTATTCAGGGTGCTTCTCGTGGTCAAGTTATCGTCCCGACCGGTGGGGGAAAAACGCTTATCGGCATTATGGACGCTATTCGCCGTCTAGATGCCTCTGTAGAACCTATCAACCTCGTGGTTGTAGCACCGCGTATCCTTCTTGCTAACCAACTCTGTGAAGAGTATATGGAGGTCATTCGTGACG
>Ga0233438_10004009_pt1 | contig 13215 bp, 8 predicted proteins | sample SI_123_September_FD_182720 | JGI IMG/M metagenome (GOLD analysis project Ga0233438, IMG submission 182720) | Seawater microbial communities from Saanich Inlet, British Columbia, Canada - SI_123_September2016_10_MG | ecosystem: Environmental > Aquatic > Marine > Inlet | place: Canada: British...
TATATAGGGTTATCCATTTTTCAACTTTAATAGCACATTTTATTTCCCAAAGAAAAAATGCATTTCCAAGACTTGCGATTAGTAAATTATTTCTTTGATCGAAGGCATCTAGTGCTTTTGAAAATTCGTTAAAAATAGAAGATGCCTTTTTGTTTTCAGACTGAATTTCCTTTTGTTTTTCTTTTAAAATATCTGAGGAAAAGTTGGTATTTTCTATTTCTTGTAAGACTAGATAATATTGTCTGAAGGTGTCTTTTGCTTTGGAAGCATTGGTATATAACCTTTGTGTTTTTTTTAAAAACAGACTGGTTACAATTAGCCCTAAAAAAAACCAAATAACCAGCGCATTGAATGGAAGAATTTCAAAAAATGTGAGTACAATAAATAAGATACTAATTGCAGAAAATAAAATAGGGAAGAATAAGGCTATTTTAGAAAAAACATTTTTGTAATTTTTAAAAAAGCCAATGATTTTTTTAGCATGAATTTCAGTTTTCACCATAGAGATTAAGGCAGAGAAATGTTGTCTCCATTTTACTTTTTCTGACAATTCTTTGATGGCTTCTTGCTTTTGGTAAATTGATAAAGTTTGGTTTTCGGTCATTAGTTTGGCCAACTTCCTGCATCCTTCAGAAGAAGCTGTCCTATTGAGGTATTGAAAAAATGAGTTTTCTCCAAACAAATCAATATCGTGACTAAAATGATGATCGCTATCCAAATACTCATTTCCTTTTGGAAGAAAAGAAAAATCGCCATTAAGTACAGCAATTTCGGTTTGGTTAATTTCAATTTTGCAGTTAAGTAGGTTTTTTTCTAATTTTTCATTAGAATATTTCACTACTAAAAAATAAAAGCTACTTCCACCGACGATTAAAATTACTGTAGTTATTAAAGTATTTTCAAACAATAAATAAATAGAAACTACTGTAAGAATAAAAACTGTAAGTCGTAATAGGCTAAGTATTTTTAGATTTTTTTTAACTTTTAAAAGCTTATTTTTCAGCTGTTTTTCTTCAGAATTATAAAAACTCAATAAATTTTTCATTTACTAAATATCTCTAGTACGGTTGGCGGATTAAATTTCAGCTATTTCATTTTTTAGTTGCTCTATCCACTTCTCTAGTCTCCCTAGGGTAAGTTCATCTTCGTTGTCTTGGTCTAGTGGAAGCCCATAAAAATAATCTTTATTTATTAAAGCTTTAGATTCTGAAAAACTATAATTATCTCTGGGCCAATTACCTATAACTTTTCCCCCATTTTTCAGAACAACTTTTGCCAATATTCCTATGCCGTCTACAAAATATTCATCGTACCCTATTTGGTCACCAAGTCCAAAAATTGCAATTGTTTTTCCGGTAAAGTCTATTTGTTTAAAATCATCGAAGTAATCTTCCCAATCACTTTGCAATACCCCATCATACCATGTTGGAACTCCCAAAATAAAAAGGGAATTATCCATCCAGTCTTTCTCAACTAGTTTATGAACTTCGGTTACCTCTAGGTCAAAAGAATTGAGTAAATACAATAAATAATTCTCTACTACAAAATCTGTATTACCTGTGTCTGAGCCAAATATCAATTTTAATTTCATAGAAATAGTTGGTATAATTTTTCTTATGCTGTAAATGTAATATTATACTATAAATACCCTTAAAATGTCTATTGGTAAAATAATTCAAGAGTTTTTTTAAATAATTTTTTTCTGTTAATCATTTAAATTTTGAATATCAAATATTCTTATATTTAAAATAGAATTTTATAATCTAAATAAAATGTATTTTAATAAACTCTTGGATAGTAAAGATTATGAAATCTCTTCATACGTAAAGAAATACTTTTTAGTCAACTCTATTTATCCTATAAAACTTCATGTTGGTTGTGATAGTCAAAATATTTCCAATCATACCAATTATGCTACCGCCGTACTTTTTCATATTGGCAATACTGGCTGCCATTTTTTATACCACAAAGAGAGACTCCCTAAAATTCAGGACATGTGGACCAAGCTGTGGGGAGAAACCACTAGATCCGTGGATGTTGCCATTTATTTAAAAGATAGAGGAATAATAGTAGATTCTATAGATTTAGATTTTAACAGTGATCAAAGTCATCAATCTCACAAGTTGGTCTCAGCATCTGTAGGTTATGTAGAATCAATGGGGTTTGTTGCCAACGTTAAGCCCACCATTCTACCAGCAATTTCTGCAGCAGATATGCTGTGCTAAAGCTAGGATTTTTTAATAATTTTAAGTTCCTCTACACGATTTGCAGTAAATACTTTTAAGAAATAAATTCCATTATTTAAAGATTTTAAATCTAGAACATTTTTACTAGTGTTAATCACTAACTTTCCATATAAGTCAAAAACCATTACTTGCTTTATTTTATGTCCATTTAAACTTCTTACAGTAAGGAAATCATTGGTTGGATTAGGATAAACATCAATGGTGTTTTTTAGCGAATTATTTATGCCATCGTTAGCAACAATGTCAAATCTAAACCAGTTTAAATTAAATTCTTGATTAGTAATTAGTATTCGTATATGGTGAATTCCTTTGTTTAGCCAGAATACTTCAGAAGTATTTGTCGTTTGCCAAGTCTGCCATCCACCAGTAGCTGTAAAATTTACTTGGTTTAAAATACTGCTGTTTCCTAAGCTGTCAATTAATTGCATTTCAAGACTTCCATTTTGACCATCAGAAGCATTTCTATAACTCACCTGGAAACTTCCAGAAAATTTAGCGTTAACATAATAATCTATATAATCTCCAGCATGTAAGTAGCCAATATTTTCTCCTCCTCCTACATCTGTACATCCCTCTACGCCAATTCCATCTTCAAAAAAGTAATTCTCAGCTTCAATTACTCCTGGGATACAGTTATAACTACAAGACAATCCATTTGCTACATCCTCGTAAGAAAAAGTAGATTGAATGGTGCCATCCAATGCATAGATTTGACTTCCTGAGTAGGAGACATCAATTTTGGTTGGAGATGAATTTGCAGAAGACCAACCTTCAATAGCCCAACTTAACTGCAAATTAAGTATTCTTGGATGGGCTGGATCATACTGAATACTATTGATGGATATGCTACTAGTAGAATCAATGTGAAGAGTAAAATCAGAATTAGGATTATTTAAAAGACTTGCCGGAATGGATGAAAAGTCAATTGGCTTACTCATTAAAATCTCAACACTGTACATGTCTAATGTTTTAGCAGAAATAAATCTAGAATTAATATCCTGAATATTTCCTGTTCTAACAAACTCAAAAGAATTTACATTAATCTCCCCTCCATCACAATGCAATCTAATTTTATGATGACCAGAGTCCAATAGGACATTAGCTATAGTTGCAGTATTCCAAAAGCTCCAATTATTAGTATTTGTTAAAGGAGTAGATGGAGTAAATAAAGTATCATTCACAGAAAAACTTACTTTGGAATTGCTATTATTTGCAGAATATCTAAAGTTAATATCATAAATCCCGGAAGAATCCACTTCTACTTCATATTGTAAAAATTCTCCTTCTTCAAACCAACCAACTTGGTAACCATTGTGAAAAAAGTATACATCGTTACATTCACTTATATCAGCTCCATCGTTTCTGTACGACCAACCCTCATTCCAAGCAGTGTAAACACCAGTAGTTACATGAAAATCAGAAACAATATTGTCGTGATATGCTTCTCCAACTACACCCATGTCAAAGTCCGGGGCAAATATTCTTCCAGGTATTTTACCTACGCTATCAAAAGGCCTAGTTTCGTTAGAATATACTTGTCTAAACATAGCGTCTATAACATCTTCTTGGTAAGTACAGTTTTCTAACTTTAAGTCTTCTGTCAATTGAAATAAGGTATTAATTACAGTTGCTGTTGAAGGAGGATTATTTCCAGAATCCCAATAATTTAACAAGTTTTCGTAGTCCACTGTTTTTGTAATTGACATAGGACAAGAAATAGACTCTAATTTTTTCATAGGCCACCATGCCCAACCCAAATCATAATCCTCAAAAAGTCTTATGGCATTTCTAAACCAAGTATTGGAGTTCTCTCCAGATTCTCCAAACCAAACGGGGACATTCCAACTGTTTCTAATATCTAACGCCCACTGTATATCTGCTTGAAAGTTTTTAGACCAATACTTATGAGGACTGTAAACCATGTTGTTATCCCATGGAGGAGTCAGTCCACTAAAATCATTTGCATACCAATTTCCTTCAATAAATATGATATGGTTAGTATCTACCGCTCTAACACTGTCGGTAAGTTGGGTATAAAAATTTCTTAACTCATTAGTCCCTAAATTCCAGTTGGTTTCGTTTAGAAAATCATAGCCAGCAATTGCAGGTTCGTTCACATAATGTTCAGCTATTTTCTTCCAAAGCGACATAGTTTTATGTTGGTTGTTAACATCTTCCCACAGAGATGGGTAAGTAGGATTATAATCACTAATTCCCGAATTTCCCCCTTGACCACCAGGAGCTGCGTGTAGGTCTAGAACTACATACATGTTATTTTGCTTGCACCAAGAAACCAAACTATCTGTCATTTCAAAGCCTTTAGTTAGCCAAGTATTCTGACCAAGAATAGGCTCTTGTTGAATAGATAAAGTAAAAAGATTGTAATGCATAGGAAGTCTAATTGCATTAAATCCCCAAGAGGCTAGAGAATCGATGTCAATTTTTCTCGCATGATTGGCATACCAGTTCTCTAAAAAAATTTCTTTTTCGGCTGTCCCAACCAATTGTTCTATTTTTTCTTCTAGTTCCCATTGGGCTGAGGCTACACCTGCAGCCTGCAATTGATAAGGCTCTATCAGCATCCACCCACCAAGATTCATTGTTTTTAGGATAACAGAGTCACCATTGGCATTGACGATAGCTCTTCCGTTGGTGTGTAATAAGGTTTGCCCACTAACATTGACTCCAATGAGTAATGCAATTACATTAAGAAAAAATTTCATGTAGGAATATATTAAAATCCTTTAATAGCAAGGGTTTTGTTCAATGGCACCATTTGAAGCACTAATATCCCCAGCAGGTATTGGTAATAATTCACTACAACCAGTAACAAAGTTATTCTTACCATAAGTCTGACCATTATCGTCAAAATTTTGAAATACAGTAGCTGCATCTCCCCACCTTACTAAATCGTAAAAACGTTCGCTTTCTAATCCAAATTCTACCCTTCTTTCATGGTAAATACTTGCCCTTAATGGATCGTGGCCAAGTAGAGAAGTTTCCTTATATGTAGAAATTATGGCTGCATTTACATCATAATCCCCTAGTCCTGCTCTATTTCTTACAAGATTTAAAGAATTTTCAGCAGCTCCGTTATCCCCAATCTCCATAGAAGCTTCCGCATGCATTAATAACACATCTGCATATCTTAAGAAAATATAATCTAGATTTCCATTACAGTCTGCTGTAACTGGTCTTTCACTATCGGGAATCAAGTATTTTTGTCCCATAAATCCAGTTGGAGGATTCCAACTTCCTCCTGTGAAGTCATGTGGAGCACCACCAAAAATTCCAGGAATGGATTCACCATCTTCAACAATGGTAGCATCGTATCTACTGTCACCAGGTTCAAAAGCATTGACAAAATCAACAGTTGGACATCTAAATCCATATCCCCATCCCATATCTCTATCTCCAAACCAAATACTCAACCAAGAACCTTCATGCTCTCCCCAGTTTCCATCAGGATCCTCTACCATATGTAAAGAATAGACTACTTCTTGCCCCCATTGTTTTGCAGAACTAAAAATATCTCCGTAGTTAGGTTCTAGTCCGTACAACCCTGAATTTACAACTGCTTCACATTGAGCTTTTGCTTGTGCCCATTTTTCTTGATACAAATAAGCTTTTGCTAAAAGCCCATCTGCTGCCCCTTTAGTAGCCCTTCCTTGTTCTGCCAAAGGAATAGTTGCAGGTAAGTTTTGAGATGCAAATAATAAATCTGCCTCTACCTGTGCATAGACTTCATCTGGTGTTGCTCTAACATTAGAAAGGTCTGAACCATGAGTAGTTCCATCGTCTTCAGCAGATGTGTAGAGCATTACACCTCCAAAGTTTCTTACCAATCTAAAATAGCAATAGCCTCTAAGAAATCTGCATTCAGCAATAAATCTGTTTCTCAAATTCAAATCCATAGGAATATTATATTCACCACTTGCATCCTGTTCTATCATAATATCTATGGCAAAACTGGCTCTTGCTATCATTCTATATAAATCACCCCATATCCAAGACGGAACATCTGTATTTGGAGTCGCATTAAAATTCATACAGTCATACATTCCTTGCTGGTCCCCTGGACTTTCTCCGCCTTTAACAGCATCATCCGACATAACAGATCCTACTGCCCACAAAGAGACAACATTCATTCTCCAAGCTTGAACATCGTATGCTGCAATTACCGCTTCATATGCGCTACCTGCATCTACAAAATAGGGCTTGTTGTTATTTCCAGGCTGCTCTAGTTCTAACCATTCTTTACTGCAAGAGGCACTAGCAAATACAATAATCAAGCATAAAAGTTTTTTAAAGTTTTTCATAGTTATTTAATTAAAATGATGCGTTAATTCCAAAATTTAATGTTTTAGGAATGGTATAATTCCCTAGGTCTGCTTTCTGAACAAAAACTCCCCAGGTACTACCTAGCTCGGGATCTCTTCCGGAATATTTTGTGATCGTAAAGTAGTTTTGAAGAGCTACATAAAATCTTAATTTTTCTATGTTAACTTTTCTAGAAACATTTTTAGGGATGGTATATCCTAAAGAAATATTTTTAAATCTTAAAAAAGAGCCATCTTCAATAAACCTATCAGATGATCTTGAATAATTATTTTGTCTGTCCCCACCCAATTGTGCAATAGTTGCCGTAGTGTTGTCCGGTCTCCAAGCATCGGTTAGCATATAACTTGACATATTGGTTTGCTCATAAGGGGTTTCGGTAAATACTTTAACAGTATTAAAAAGCTCATTTCCATAACTCCAATACATAAATATATTGAAGTCAAAACCTTTGTAGGAAATATCTCCAGTGACACCCATAGTAAAGTCTGGGTAAGGCGATCCAATTTTAACTTTATCTTCCTCATTCAGTTGACCATCACCATTTTGGTCAACATATCTGTAATCCCCAGGCCCAACAGTTGATCCGTAAGTAAGTTGTGTAACTCCATTGTCGTCTACATAAGTTAATGCATCTACTTCATCTTGAGATTGGAAAATCCCATCGGATTCATAACCCCAAAATTCACCAACTTGACTACCTACAATAGTTCTAGTGTAGTATTCCATAGCATGAAAACTTCCACCTTGTATCACAAAGGAGTCATCTCCCAATAATTTGGTAATTTTGTTAGACACTCTACTTATATTAGTAGAGATGGAATAATTTAATTCACCTTCCATTTTTTGATAGCTTAATGAGAAGTCGAAACCTTTATTTTCCATAGATCCAATATTGGTATTTGCAGCTCCACCAACACCCCACGCAGAAAGAATATTAGGATTTCCCATGATCATATCAGATGTAGTTTTAACGTAGTATTCTGCAGTTACCCATAATTTGTTGTTGAAAAACCCTGCGTCAAGAGCTAAGTTGGTCATTCCTATAGTTTCCCATCTTAAGTATGGATTTGGGACATAGTCTACAGTAGATCCAGATATTTGAGTTTGCGTTCCATCAGGTCCAAAAATCACAGCGCTACTGTTAATAGATGTAGTGCCATTATAAGCAAAATCCCCAGCTGGTTCACTATTGCCTATTTCTCCATAACCTCCTCTAAACTTTAAAAAACTTATAAAATCTAAGCCACTATTCTCCTTTAGACTTTTAAAGAACTTCTCGTTATGAATTTTCCATCCAGCAGAAAAACCGGGAAAAATACCAAACTTTTCCGCAGAGCCAAATCTTGAAGAACCATCTCTTCTAAGAGTCCCTGTAAAAAAGTAAAGATCGTTGTATTCGTAATTTAACCTTCCAAATACGGAAGCATATCTTCTGTAGCTAAATCCACTGTAGCCTTCGTTGTAAGCAGTATTGATAGTCCCAGTATTACTTAAAAGCATATTTTGGGTTACTTCATTATTAACAGACCCTCCTAAATAAGATTTGCTAAAACCATAATTTCTATTGTCCCAATCATATGCAGAAGTTCCTCCCAATAAAGATATTGTATGGTTCCCAAAACTTTTATCAATTTGAACAGTGTTTTCCCAGTTCCAAGAAAACCATTTGTTATAATTATTCCCCAATCCATCAATGTCGTTTTTGTCAGTAGCATCTATATAAAAAACAGGATTGTAGTACCAACCATTTTGTACGGAATAGTCACACCCAATGATGCTTTTAAATTTTAGCCATTCAAATGGTTTAAATTCAATATAATTATTAGTTAAGAGCTTATCTGTCCAAGTCATCCCATACTGAGTGCCATTTCTGTATAGGGCTGCCATCGGGTTTCCAGTATTTCCTCTTGGAGTATTCATCCATGCCAAGGAATCAGTAGCACTGTAAAACTCATGATCGGTTGGAACTAAAGACAAGGTATCAGGAAAAGTAGTGTAAGGTGTTGTTGGAGTAATGGTAGGGTCCATGGACATAGCAGCTAATAAAATACTATTTTCTGGTCTGTCTCCATTGAAAGAGGTTCCTTTTCCACCATCTCGAACCAAACTCATGCTAGTTCCAACTTTTATTTTTTTAGAAAGCTCAAAGTCTAAATTATTTCTAAAAGAATATCTTTTGTAAAAAGTAGATGGCACCACTCCTTTTTCATCAAAATAATCCAAAGATACAGAGTAAGTTGCTTTTTCAGACCCACCAGAAATATTAATATGAGCATTGTACATAGATCCGCCTGGGAAAAGTAAATTTTGCCAGTCAGTGCCATTTCCCAATGCATCGGGATCCGCAAAATCAGCATCAGGTGTTTCGCCCCTTACTGCATCCGCATAATTAAATGCTGTAGCATTATCACGAGCATTCATCATATCCATTTTTTTAATTAGAGACTGTACTCCATAATAGGTGTCAAAAGTTACTTTAGGCTTACCCTTTTGGCCTCTTTTGGTAGTTATTAATATTACTCCTCCTGCAGCTCTAGCTCCATAAATAGCTGCCGCGGATGCATCTTTCAAAATATCAATAGTGGCAATATCTTGGGGGGCAATAGCATTAACAGCAGCCCCGTCTAAGGGCATTCCATCTACAACATATAAAACAGGTGATCCATTAATAGAACCTAGCCCTCTTATTCTAACTTCAGTATTAGATCCAGGAGCTCCATTGCTATTTACAACTTCAACTCCAGCTGCTCTTCCTTGAAGGGCATCTGCTGCGCCAGCAACAGCTGTTTGCATAATCTGTTTGGAGTCTACCTGAACAATGGATCCTGTGACATCTTCGGATTCCTGAGAACCATATCCCACTACTACCATTTCTTTAAGAGTTTCGTTTTTTAGAAAAAATTCAAAACTTCCTGACCCTTCTACCAAAACTTCTTTGTTTACATACCCAACCATTTTAATTACTAAAAGTTGGTCTTTTTCTGCCTCAATAGAGAATTTACCGTCTATATCGGATGTAGTTCCTTTTTCTGTTCCTTTGACCTGAACTGTCGCAAATGGAATACCCAAGCCATTGGCATCGTCTTTTATAACCCCAGATATTTTACTGGACTGAGAGATTAAATTAACGCTAAAAAAAATCGAAATAAAGAGTAAAATGTTTTTTAACATGGGAAAATTATTTTATATTAAATTGATATATGAAAGAAACATAAGTTTATTGTAAATTATACACAAACTGATTAAAAATTAAAAGTATATATAATTTTTTTAGACGTCTTATTTGTTTAGTTTTAATGAAAATCATTTAAACAGATGTTAATATTTTTTTTGAAATTTACAGTATCCTAAGAAATGTACATTAAAAAGTTCTTTTTTCCTTAAAAGACAGTTTTGTTTTTTTATATTAGCCTGTAAATTAAATAAATACTATGAAAAATCTAATATTTTTAACCTTTATAACGGCTACTTTGTTTAGTTGTTCAAAAATAGAGACCAATACTCCTGTTACAATTAACACTTCAAATACAGCTAATATTTCTGGCGGATTATATGCCCAGCTTGTACAAGACTCCTCCACTGTAAGTGATGCTTTTGAATTTGCGCCAACAGGAACAAAGATTTATTTTAGAATTGCAAAATGTGATTTTAATCCAGAGGCTCCATGTGACGATTACTTAATTTATGAAACAACCTCTCAAGGCGGAGGATTTTCAATAGATCTTCCAGTAACAAACACTGGTGTTGATGTGGAAATTTCCCTCGACGATTTTGACTATACAAAGACAATTTGGACTCAACAATATAATCCTAATACTGGACAGAACGACTGGTGTCAAGTCAATCTTATAAAGTATATAATTGTGATGATAGAACAATAAATCTACATACTAATATAAATAAAGTAGAAAGTTTCCAATATTATCATAATTAATAAAAAACACTTCTAAATAGTTAATTATGAAAAAAATAATTTTATTTACAACAATCTTTGTTTTGATCCTAAATTTAGGATTCTCACAGGACTCTACATCTAATACAGAAAGCTTTCAGATAGAAAACAAAAATGGGACTTCAATACTCCCTGTAAAAGGTGATTTAAGTATAGGATTATCCATGACTCCGATATTAAATTATTTCGGCAACTTTTTCAATGGCACCACAAATAATTCTACATCTGCTCTTTTTATGGGCTATCCAGATGACAATATTTTATATTTTAGTTCTGCAGCTCCCACTTCCAGCCAAATTTTTATGAAGTACTTTTTAAGCAATACCAGCGCGCTAAGAATTAGTTTTGAATATACAGGGCTTAACACTAGTGAAAAAGCTTATGTTCAAAATGATGCTGCTGTAAATCTTGATCCATTAAGTAATGCAAAGTCTGAAGATATGATTCAAAATTTAGGATCTACTTTAATATTATCAGCTGGTTATGAAAAAAGAAGAGGAAGTTCTAGAATTCAGGGTTATTTTGGTGCAAGCACCTTTTTTGTTAGGCAAAACTCACAGCAACTTTACTCTTATTCTAATCCCTTATCAAATTTAAATCCTAATCCAACTTCAAAAGATTGGGGAGATAATTTACTTTCAAACAATTCAAGAAAACTCTCACATTTTAACGGAGTTGTTAATGGATTTGGTCTTGGAGGAATTTTAGGAGTTGAATATTTTATTTTTCCGAAAGCATCTTTAGGTGCTGAAATTGGATATAATTATATTTATTTTAAACAAGGGCAATCGAGCTATGAATATGAGAGATGGAATGTAAATGAGATAGACAACAAAATTGAAATAGATAGTCCTGGATCAACTAACAATGCAATAGGAACATTTAATCCTTCAGCTAATTTCTTTTTAATGTTTCATTTTTAATTGATTAAATATAGGAACTCTGTAATCTCAGGGGTTCTTATTCTCATACTCTCTTTTCTTAAGAACATATCTTAAAGTAGACCTGCTTCTTTGCTGAATTAATATTTCCTGATTTTGAAATAACTCTGGGATATCTAAGTTTTTAAAATGTCTAATGGTAAGAAGGTTTACTTGTTCATTGTATTTTAGAGTATATTTTTTTTGAATTTCTGAAATCAGAACTGACAACTCGGAAGGAGCTATTATTCCACAAACAGAAAAGCTCAATGCTGAATTTTGCATAAGATGAACCTTTAAACCAGTTTTAGAAAAAATAGAAAAAATATCACTAATGTGTTCCTCGAAAATAAAGGAATAGTCCTTAGAACTAATGGAGAGCAGTATCTGATTTGGTTTATAGATTATAGAGGGAATACTTTTATCATCTTTCCCCACTTTGCTAATAGAACTTCCCTCATGTTCTTTTTTGATGAAAGACCTTATTGCAAGAGGAATATTTTTATTTTCTAGAGGTTTTACCGTGTTAGGGTGAATTACAGATGCTCCTAAATAGGAAAGTTCAATAGCTTCTTTATAAGAAATCTGTTTAAGAATTTGTGTTTTATTAAACCATTTTGGGTCTGCATTTAATAAACCATCCACATCTTTCCAAATAATAACTTCTTCGGCATCCATTGACCAAGCAAAAATAGCAGCAGAAAAATCACTTCCTTCTCTTCCTAAAGTAGTAGTTTCTCCATCTAGATTAGAACCAATAAAACCTTGAGTGAGGTAAGTTTTATCTTTACTGAGATTGGAATTAATTTTTCTTTTAGTTTCCTCCCAATTTACTCTAGAATCTGTAGCAATCTTAGAAGTTTTTATTAATTCTCTAGCATCTATCCACTTATTTCCAACACCTATCTTATTTAAATAACTGGAAATAATCAAGGTGGAGAAAAGTTCTCCAAAAGAAACAATTTTAGAGTAACTTATATTGTTCTCTTGTTTTGTTTTAGCTCCAATATAATCCAATAATTCTAGTCTTAAATCATTAAATAATTTTAAAAAATCAGAATTATTATTTAATTCTAAATCCTCAATAATACTCTCGTGAAATTTTATTATTTCCTTAGCTTTTTCAGTTGATTTAAGGATTTCATTTTCTATATAATTCTTCCAGACTAGTTCTAATTTATTGGTGGTTTTATCAATAGCAGAAATAACAATTACTAAATTTTCTCTATAAGAAGATACTATCTCTTTAAGATTGTAGATAGCCTTTGGACTTTTTACAGATGCACCACCAAATTTTAATACTTTACTCAATTTTCATTAATTAAATAATAAAGCTAATATTTTCTATTGTAGTTTATAGTATAAGAAAATATTTTTAGACACTAATTTGGTAACAGATTGAATATTTAATAATTAGGGGCCTACAATTTTAAAACTTTTTTTAAAAAATAATTTCTCCACTTTTACGTCAAATACACCGCAATATTAGATATTTGTAAAAAATAGTTGATGAAAAACGTAACAGTTGGAGAATTTATAGTAGAATCGCAGAATAATTTTCCTGGCTCTACTGGTGAATTATCTAAAATTTTGAGCGCTATTAAGTTAGCCTCTAAAATAGTTAGTCATCAAATAAATAAAGCGGGATTAGCAAAAGAAATTTTAGGATCTTCGGGAAGAGAAAATATCCAAGGAGAAGAACAGCAGAAATTAGATGTCTTTGCCAATGATTCCTTTATAAACGCATTATCTGCAA
>Ga0233438_10004011_pt1 | contig 13213 bp, 10 predicted proteins | sample SI_123_September_FD_182720 | JGI IMG/M metagenome (GOLD analysis project Ga0233438, IMG submission 182720) | Seawater microbial communities from Saanich Inlet, British Columbia, Canada - SI_123_September2016_10_MG | ecosystem: Environmental > Aquatic > Marine > Inlet | place: Canada: British...
TCTAGATTGGCATGGAAGTAGGAATGCATACCTTGAATCAAAGTTAAAAATTTTTAGTTTACAAAAAACAAACAATATCGCAATAATAAATAAAAAGTTTAAAAAGATTTTTAAAAAAAAAAAATTCCTAAGTAAATTAATTATTCCTAACATTAAAGATTATGAAAAAATAAAACTAAAAATTAATAATAAATATTTAGCCTTGAATATAAATAATGAAAATATGAGTTTTGTTTATACCTTTGCTAAATTATTAAAAATTAAGGAAAAATCTTTTATACGTTCAATTAATACTTTTAAAGGTTTACCTCATAGATTTGAATTTTTTTTAAAAAGAAATGATACTACTTTTATAAATGACTCTAAAGCAACCTCATATAAAGCTTCGCAATTTGCTTTATCAAGTATTAAAAATGTTTACTGGATATTAGGAGGTTTACCAAAAAAAGGTGATAAAATAAAGTTAGGAAAATTAAAAAAAAATATTATTAAATGCTATTTAATAGGCAAAAATATAAATTTTTTTAAAAATCAAATTAAAAATAAAATAAATTTTTCAATTACTAAAAATCTTAATGATTCAATTGTTCAAATTTTTAAGGATATCAAACTACGAAAAGAAAAAAGTAAAACCATATTACTAAGTCCAGCCGCCGCTTCATTTGATCAATTTGAAAATTTTGAAAAGAGAGGCGAGCTATTTAAAATTTTATGTAAAAAACATGTTAGAAAACTCATTTAAATACCAACTCACAAATTATTGGAGGTGTATAGACAAAAAAATTTTATTTTGTTTTTTTATTCTATTTTTTTTAGGCTTATTTTTTTCTTTTTCCTCTACGTCATCTCTCGCTGGAGAGAGACTCAATCAAGATTACTATTTTTTTTTTACTAAACATCTTATTTTCTCTATTATGTCTATATCAATCATGATTTTAATTTCTGCTATTAAAACAGAGATATTTATTAGATCAATTATACCCTTATTTATTATAACTTTTTTATTTTTAGCTTTAGTCCCAATTATTGGAATTGAGGTGAAAGGAGCTAAACGTTGGATAGACTTTTATTTTTTCAGACTACAGCCAATTGAGATATTAAAGCCCTTTTTTATTCTAATGACAGTTAAAATATTAACTTCTGAAAAATTTAAAAACTCCCAAATAAAGTATTTGTTAAGCTTTATATTGTTGTGTTGTGTTATAATTTTATTAATTGATCAGCCAGACCTGGGTCAATCTATATTATTAACTTGTTCTTGGGTTGCAATTGTCTTTATTTCTGGCGTGAGTTTAATTTATATATTTGTTTTCTTATTAGTTTTTTTAACATCACTTAGCTCTCTTCTTTTTTTCTTACCAGAGAAATTTGGTTATGTAATTAATCGCTTGGTTGCTTTTTTTGACCCAAGTCAGGGTGATAAATTTCAGTCTTCAACCGCTCTTGATGCAATAAAATTAGGAGGGCTCACAGGCCAAGGAATGGGTGAAGGTATTTTAAAAGAAAGTGTTCCCGAGGCACACACAGACTATGTTATAGCAGTTATATCAGAGGAATATGGCTCATTGGTTTCAACATTAATACTAACTATTTTTTTATATATTTCATTTAGAATCATTAAAAATTGTTTCAATCAAGATAATCAATTTTTAAAAATTTCTTTAAGTGGGCTTGCAACGTTGTTAATATTTCAAACGTTTATTCATGCTGGAGTAAATATCAATTTATTACCGGCCACAGGCATGACTTTACCTTTTTTAAGTTATGGCGGCTCATCTTTAATTGGTAGTGCGATTTTAGCGGGATTAGTCTTAAACTATACAAAAAATAAATCTTACTTATATGACTAAAAAAAATATTTTAATTGCAACTGGCGGAACTGGCGGTCATATTTTCCCCGCTTATAGTTTGGCGAATTATCTAATCAATAAAAATTTTAATGTAAAATTAACTACCGATATAAGAGGATTAAAATATTTACAAGACTATAAAAATCTTAATATTATTGAAATTCCCTCATCTCCACTAATTAAAAAAACAATTCTAAAGTTTTTAAATTCTATTTTTACAAATATATATTCAATTATTAAGTCTTTTGTATTTTTATTGATGAACAGACCGTCAATTATTTTTGGCATGGGAGGATATTCTTCTTTTCCAGTATGCATAGCTGCAGCAATTTTAAGAATTAAATTTATTGTTTATGAAAATAATTTAGTTATAGGTAAAGCTAATAAGTATTTACTACCATTTGCGTATCAAATATTTGTTTCTTATAAACAACTAGAGGGTATAAGTGAAAAATACAATAATAAGGTTTATGAAATTGGTAATATTATAAGAGAAGAAATTATAAACTCAAATTCCACAGTTCGAATTAATAGGTTTGATAGTATGGAAATTCTAGTATTAGGAGGAAGTCAAGCCGCCAAAATATTTGCAGAACAGCTTCCTGAAATATTTGAAAAGTTAAAAAATGATGGTGCTACAATTAAAGTATATCAACAATGTCAAAATAATCAGAATGACAAACTATCTGATTTTTATAAAAAAGCTAAGGTAGAACATGAAATATTTAATTTTACAGACAAAATAAGCAATTATTATTCAAAAGCAAATTTAGTCATAACACGCTCAGGAGCCTCTGTTTTGGGTGAATTAATTAATTATAATATTCCTTTTATATCTATACCTTTACCAACATCAGCAGAAAACCATCAATATAAAAACGCTGAGTTTTATTTAAAAAAAGGTTATGGGTATTTAGTTGAGGAAAAAGATATAAAGAAGAAATTGTATAATTTAATTAAGCAAATGTTTAATGATAATTATTTGTTAGATAATCTTTTATTAAATCAAAAAAAATATTCAGATAAAGATATTTTTAACAATTTACAAGCTCAACTAGAAAAAATATTAAATGAAAAAAATTAATTTAGGAAAAAAAGAAATTATTCATTTCATCGGTATTGGCGGAATAGGAATGAGTGGTTTAGCACAAATAATGAAAAATATGGGTTTCAATGTCCAAGGAAGTGATCAAAATAAAAATAAAAATATAATTAATTGTACAAAATTAGGAATTAAAACATACATTGGGCACTCATCAAATAATGTCAAAAAAGCTTCTATTATCGTTAAATCCTCTGCTATTAAGAATAAAAATATAGAAATTAAATATGCAAAAAAAAATAAATTACCAATTTATTCAAGGGCAGAAGTATTAGCGGATGTTGTATCTTTAAAAAAAAATATAATAATTACTGGCTCACATGGAAAAACTACTACCACTTCTTTAGTGGCAAAAATTTTAACAGATCAAAAATTAGACCCAACTATTATAAATGGAGGGGTGATTAATTCGTTCAATAGTAATGCAAAGCTTGGAAAGGGAGATTGGGCTATTTTAGAGGCAGACGAGTCAGACGGCAGTTTTTTAAAATTACCAATTAATTATTCAATTGTAACTAATATAGATTATGAACACTTAGATTATTATAAAAATTATAAAAATTTAGAAAAATCTTTTTTAGAATTTATAAATAAAACTCCGCCCACTGGTAAATCAATTATTTGTATTGATAATAAAAACATTAAAAAAATTTTAAAAAAAATTAAGAATAAAAATATATTAACTTATGGAGAAAGTATTGAAGCCAATTATCAAATTAAGAAAATAAAATACAACTTTGATAACACAACATTTAATTTGAGATTTAAGGATAAAAATAAAAAGATTAAAAATATAGCCAATATAAACGTTAAGCTTTTAGGAAAACACAATGTTCTAAACGCAACTGCAGCTTTAATAGTATGTATAAATCTTGGTGCCGATATACAGACTATTAAAAAATCATTGAAAAATTTTTCAGGCGTAGAAAGAAGAATGACTAAGGTCTTTTCAAAAAATAAAAACGATTTTTATGACGATTACGCTCATCACCCAACTGAAATTAGTTCAATTCTAGAAGGAGTAAGAAATGTTAATTCAGAGAGAAAGATAATAAGTATTTTTGAGCCGCACAGATATTCTAGAGTTTTATCATTAAAAAATGAATTTTCAAAATGTTTCTCTAAATCTAATTTAGTAATCATGTGTCCTTTATATGCCGCGGGCGAAAAAAAGAATTTTAAATTTGATATAATTAGATTCTCTAATTTAATTGCCAGAAAATCAAACACACAAGTAATAATTGTTAAAAATCAAATTGAATTGTGCAGATATTTGAAAAAAAACTTGATCAACAATGAAATTATTATCGGAATGGGAGCTGGATTGATATCAAAATGGATTAGAGGTTTAAAACATTCATTATGAATTTAGAAAGTAATTTTATAAAAAAATTAGATGGTAATTTTAGAATGAATGTAAAACTTTCAAATTACAGTTGGTTTAACTTAGGAGGAAATGCAGAATATTTCTACAAAGCTAGAGATAAAAACCAACTTCTCAAATTTTTAATAGAGGCTAAAAAAAAAAAATTAAAAACCACAATATTGGGCGCTGGTTCCAATATATTATTTAGAGATAAAGGCGTTAAAGGAGTTGTTATAAAATTAGGAAATGGTTTTTCATTTACCAATTTACAAGAAAAAGACATCGTAGTTGCAGGCGCAGCAACACTTGATCGTAAAGTTGCTGACTTTGCTAAAGAAAACAGTTTAGAAAATTTAGAATTTCTATCCTGCATACCTGGGTCAATAGGTGGAGCGATTATAATGAACAGCGGTTGTTATGAAAATGATATTTCTAAAGTCTTATTATCTATTCAAGCTATAGATAAAAATAAATTAACAGAAATTGAACTAAAGAAAGAAGATATTAATTTTTCATATAGGGGCACTAATTTATCTGATGATTTAATTATAATTTCTGCAAAATTTAAATGTATTGTTGGAAAAAAAGATAAAATAGAAAAAAAACAATTAAATTATATTAAAAAAAAAAAATTATCTCAGCCCAATCAAATAAAAACATGTGGTAGCACTTTCAAAAATATAAGTGAAGAAAAGAAAGCATGGATGTTAATTAAGCAATCAGGTTGTGAAAATTTAAAAGAGGGAGATGCGCTAATTTCAAAAAAACACTGTAATTTTTTTGTCAATAATGGCAACGCTAAAGCTTCAGATATTGAAAAACTCATAGAAAAAGTTAAAAAAAGAGTTTTTGAAAAGACAGGAGTAAATCTTGAATTAGAGATTAAAATAATTGGTGATTAAAAAAAAATTTAAAAATGTTTTAGTTATTTTAGGCGGGACTTCAGGGGAAAGGACTATTAGCTTGGAAAGTGGAAAAGCATGCATTAAATCATTAAAAAAAATGGGTTACAAAGTATCAACTTTCGATCCTAAATTTAAAAATTTAAACTTAATCGATAAAAAAAAAACTGATGTAATATTTAACGCTTTACACGGAAAAGACGGAGAAGATGGTGTAGCTCAAAGTTACTTTGAATATTTAAAAATTCCCTATACCCATTCGGGAGTAATAAGTTCATTTAATGCCATGAATAAGGTTATTTCCAAAGAAATATTTATTAAAAACAATATTCTAACTCCTAAATATTTTTCAATTAAAAATTCAGAATATAAAAAAAATATCTTTTATAAAATCATAAAAAATAAAAAAATTAATTTTCCAATAGTTATTAAACCGATAAACGAAGGATCGAGTTTAGGTGTTCAGATTTGTAAAAATAAAAAAATATTATTAAAAAAAACTGACGTATTATTTAAAAAATATGATGAATTAATTTTTGAAGAATATATTGGGGGACAAGAAGTTCAAGTTGCAGTAATTAATGGTGATCCACTTGGAGCAATTGAGCTTATTCCAAAGAGATCATTTTATGATTTCAAGGCCAAATACACAAAACAAGCAAGGACATTACATATTATGCCTGCTCGTTTATCTAAAATAAATTATAACAAGGTTTTAAATATTGCAAAAAAAACACATGGGGCTCTAGGCTGTAAAGGTGTTACAAGATCAGACTTTAAATTCTACAATAATAATTTTTATTTGTTAGAACTAAATACACAGCCAGGTATGACAAGTTTATCTTTAGTTCCTGAAATAGCTAATTTTAAAGGACTAACTTTTGATAATTTGGTTAAAAAAATTTTATTAGACGCAAGTACTAATAGATGAAAAAACGTATTATAGTTGCACTAATACTGTTAATATCGTTAACCACTATTACCTCCGATCAAAAAATAATCTTTTCAATATTTTCCTTAAAAAAAATAACCATAGAAAATAATTCTTTATTGAAAGAGAATGATATTAAAAAGTCTTTGGAACCTATTTATGATAAAAACTTACTTCAATTAAATAATAAAGAAATAAAAAAAATATTATTACAAAATAGTTTAATTGATAGTTTTAAAATAAAAAAGAAGTATCCTAATACTTTAGAAATAGAAATTTTTGAAAAAAAACCAATTGCGATATTATTTGACAAAAAACAAAAATTTTACATAAGTGAAAAAATTGATTTAATAGATTATAACATGCTTAATATTGATAACAATCTTCCTTATGTTTTAGGAAATAAAGATGATTTTAAAATATTTTATGATAATTTAAAAAAAATTAAATTCCCATTCAATTCGGTAAAAAAATATATTTTGTATGAAAATAATAGATGGGATTTGGAAACTTTGAATAATAAAACAATCAAACTATCACCTCAAAATTATAAAGATAATTTAGAACATTATTTAAATTTAATTAATAAAAAAGAATTTAAAAAATATAATCTTTATGACTATAGAATTAAAAATCAGTTAATTCTAAAATAAAAAATGCAAAAACCTTTACTTGAGCTATATTTAGAAATTAATCATACAAACTATATCTTTTTTATTGGAAAAAATAATGAACAAAAAAACTTTGAACTCATTTATAAATTAGAAATACCATTAATTGGTATCGAAAATAATAGATTTTCTAATTTAGAACAATTTTTTAATTCCATTAAAGAAAATTTATATTTAATAGAAAAAAATTTTAACCACACCTTTAAAGACATAGTGATAGTATTAGATAATTTTAATCCTAAATTTATTAATTTATCTGGCTATAAAAAATTGAATGGTTCTCAAATATTAAAAGAAAATATTATTTATATTTTAAATACTTTAAAATCTTGTTTAGAAGAAATTGAATTGAAAAAAAGTATTATACACATTTTTAACTCAAAATTTAGTTTAGATAATAATAACACCGCAAATATACCTATAGGACTATATGGAGATTTTTATTCGCATGAATTGTCTTTTACCCTAATTAACACAAATGATTATAAAAACTTAAAAAATATTTTTGATAGATGCAAATTAAAAATTAGAAAAATTTTAGTAAAAAATTTTATTGAAGGAGTAAATATTTGTGAAAATAATAAAAATATTGATACTTTTTTCTATGTAGAGATAAATAAAAGTAGTTCAAAAATTTTTTTCTTTGAAAATAGTTCTTTTAAATTTGAGCAAAACTTTAAATTTGGAACAGACATTATTTTTAAGGATATTTCAAAAATAACTTTATTAAACGTTGAAACAATAAAATTAATATTAGAAGATTTTGATTTGAAAGAAGGAATATCAGAAAGTGAACTGATAGATTTAAAACCATACACATCTTATGAATCTAGAAAAATAAAAAAAAAATTATTATATGACATAGCTCTGGCTAGAATTATAGAAATGTCCGAAATTATGATTTTTAAAAATATTAATTTATCACATTACAATAAGATTTCTAAAAATATTTTTTTACTAGAAAAAAATGATTCTAATTTCAAATATTTTAATAAAATTTTTAAAAATACTTTCACTAAGAATAAAATTTTTAACCTAAATTTTACAAGCGACTTATCTAGCGAAAAATTTCTTAATTCAGCAAATAAAATTGTCCATTTTGGTTGGAAAAAAGAAGCAATTCCAGTTTTGATTGAACAAAAAACTTTGATTAGAAGGTTTTTTGACCTTATTTTTAATTAATTATTGTTTTTTTTAGAAACATTAGTTGTTTTAAGTTTAAACAACATCTTCTTTATAAGCTTTATTGATGCAAGATAATTATCAAAAAACATTAGCTGAACCTTTGACTTTTGATGGAATAGGTCTTCATACAGGTCAAACTTCAAAAATAACAATATTACCTGGAACTGAAGATCAAGGGATTGTTTTTAAAAGAATTGACTTAAAAAACAACAATTTGATTAAAGCTAATTATAAAAACGTTTCTTCTGCTAAATTATGCACAACACTTGAAAACAGTCATGGAGTTAAAGTTTCAACTGTTGAGCATTTATTAGCTGCTTTTTATATATCTGGGATAGACAATGCTACAGTAGAGATTAATTGTAATGAGGTTCCTATAATGGATGGATCGGCAAAAGAATTTTTAGATGTTTTAAAAAAAGTAAAAACAAAAAAGCTTCAAAAAAAGATTAAATATTTAAGGGTTCTAGAAAAAGTAGAACTCATTGATGAAAAAAGAAAAATATCAATCGAACCTAGTGATGAGTTTTTAGAAGTAGATTTTCAATTAAATTATGACAATCAAATAATTGGAAAACAAAAAAATATAATAAATTTTACTAAAGATAATTTGAATGATGTTTCTAATTCAAGAACTTTTTGTTTATTTGATGATATAGAAAAAATCAAAAAATCTGGACTTGCTAAAGGCGGCTCTTTAGAAAATGCTGTAGTAGTTGATGATCAAAAAGTATTAAATAAAGGTGGATTAAGAAATAAAAAAGAATTTGTTAATCATAAAATTTTAGATCTAGTGGGAGATCTATTACTTTCTGGTCACAGAATTTTAGGAAAAGTAAAATGTTTTCAAGGTGGACATGAATTAACAAATATGTTTCTGAAGAAAATGCTAGTCTCAAGAACAGAATCAATAATCATTGAAGAGAAAAAATCTGAGACCATTAAAAGATTTAAACCTGAGTCTCCAGTAAAATTAGCAGTAAACGCATAATCTCAATTTATAACTTATTAATTTTGAATTAATTTGATATTAATCTAATTATGCTTCATAAATTTTTTCTTATATTTTTTATTTTTATTCTACCTTTATCTTGTTCTAAAAAAGAAAGTGTTTATGAACCGACCAAAAAAGTCGATCCATATGCACTTTATAAAGAAGGATATAAGTCTTTCGAGACTAACGATTTTTTTAATGCTAATAAAAAATTTTCCGAAGCTGAAGTTAATTTTAAAGAAATAGAATTCGCAGCTAAAGCTGCAATGATGTCATGTTTCTCTCTTTATGGAATTAATTTTTACGATGAGTCTTTGCAGAATATAGAAAGATATTTAAAAACTTATCCAGCGAATAAAAATGTAATTTATTTAGAATATCTAAAAGCGATAATCTTTTTTGAACAGATGAGTGATGAGAAAAAAGATTTAAAGCCTCTTTTAGAAGCAACTAAACAAATTGATTATTTTATAAAAAAATATCCTGAAACAGATTATTCAATAGACCTTCAATTTAAAAAAAAATTAATTCAAAACCAATTAGCAGCAAAAGAAATGTATAACGCTAAATACTATACTTCTGTGCAAAAGTGGGCACCAGCAATTAATAGATTAAAAATAATAGTAAATAAATATGATGAAACAATATTTATAGAAGAAGCTCTACATCGACTTGTAGAGATTCATTATCATTTAGGTTTAGAAAAAGATGCTAAAAAATATGCTAAGATACTTGGATACAATTATAATTCGAGTGAATGGTTTAAACAATCGTACAAAATTTTAAATCAAAATTATGAATTCAAAATAAACAAAAAGGAAAAGAATAATATTATACAAAAAATATTAAAAAAGGTTAAATAATTTTTAATGAAAGAAAAAAAAAATATTATAGATCATCATAAAAAATTATTAGTAATTCTAAAAAAACATAACATTAATTATTTTATAAATGATAATCCAAAAATTAGTGACTCAGATTACGATAAAATTAAATCCGATATTTTAAAATTAGAGAAGCAATACCCTTATTTAGAAAAATACGGAAGCTCACAAAGCATAGTAGGAGCCACACCACTAAATAAGTTTAAAAAAATTCAGCACCTATCACCTATGCTCTCATTAAACAATGCTTTCAATCTTGTTGATATGAGAGATTTTAATAAAAAAATTAATAATTTTTTGTCTTTAAAAGACAAGGAGATTGAAATGTTTAGCGAACCTAAAATTGACGGAATTTCTGCAACATTAGTTTATGAAGATGGAACTTTAACAAAAGGATTATCTAGAGGAGATGGAAAAATAGGTGAAGATATATTAGAAAATTTAAAAACTATTAAAAAGTTACCAATTAAGATTGTTTCTAAAGATGTTCCAAAACTATTAGAAATACGATGTGAAGTTTATATTGGTAAAAAAGATTTTGCTCAAATTAAAAAAGATAAATTTGCTAACCCAAGAAATGCCGCCGGAGGTTCATTAAGACAAAAAGACCCAAAAGAAACTTCAAAAATACCACTAAAATATTTTGCTTATGGTTTTGGAGCAGTTTCACCTATGGTATTCAAGACACAATCTGATTTTTTAAAAAAAATCTCAAGTTGGAATTTTTTAACCAATCCTTTATCTGAAAAAGTTCATAATTTTAATGAAATTGAAAAAAAACATATTCAATTAGATCAATTAAGAGCATCACTTGATTATGACATCGACGGTGTAGTCTATAAGGTTAACGATATCTCATTACAAAAAAGATTAGGCAATACATCTAACTCACCTAGATGGGCTATAGCGTATAAGTTTTCTGCTGAAAAAGCTATAACCAGTATTAAAGATATAGTTATACAAGTAGGAAGAACTGGAGCTATTACTCCAGTGGCTAAAGTAACACCAGTTACTGTTGGTGGAGTAGTAGTATCAAACGCAACATTGCACAACGAAGAGGAGATTGAAAGAAAAGATATTCGTATAGGAGATACAATAATAATTCAAAGAGCTGGAGATGTTATTCCTCAAGTAGTATCAGTAGATAAATCTAGAAGAGTTGAAAATAGTAGAAAATTTATCTTTCCTAAAAAATGTTTATGCGGTTCTGAAACTATAAAAGAATTAAGTAAGAGCACAAAAAAATTTGATGCAGTTAGAAGATGCACAAAAGGCTACAATTGTGATTTTACCGCAAGAGAAAAACTTAAACATATTGTATCAAAAGAGGCCTTTAATATAGACGGTTTAGGAAAAAAGGTAATCGAACAATTTTGGGAATTAAAATTTATAAAAGAACCATCAGATATTTTCGATTTAAACTATCACAAGATTAAAAAATTGGATGGATGGGGAGAACTTTCTATTAATAACTTAAAAAAAGCTATCGAAAAATCTAAGATAATTTCTTTAGATAAATTTATTTATTCAATAGGCATCAGACATATAGGGCAAGAAAATGCAAAAATATTAGCAAGCTTTTTTAGTTCAATAAAAGAATTTACAAAATTATTTGACTTTAAAAATAGAAAAAAAATTTTAGTTAATTTAGCAGATCTAGATGGAATAGGTGAAACACAAATTCAGTCTGTAGATAGTTTTTTCTCTTCTACAACTAATATCAAAATAACAAAAGATTTAATCAATAAACTTAGCATTAAGAATTACACCGTTCAAAATAATGATGGAAAATTTTCAAATAAAAGATTGATGTTTACAGGCGGCCTTAAAAGTATGAGTAGATCAGAAGCAAAAGCAATCACCGAGAATAATGGAGGAAAAGTTCTTGGATCTATTACTAAAAAACTTGATTTTTTAGTTGTAGGAGAGTCCAAACCTGCAAAAAAGAAAATTGAACAGGCTAAACAATTGAACATTAAGATTATTTTAGAAAAGGATTGGAATAGAATATTAAATAGCTGAACAAGCTTTTTGAAGTTCCGATACTTCAATTTTATTCATAAATTTTCTTAAATTTTTAAAAACAGTTTTATGATAGTCATTAAGCCATTTTTTTTGATTTTTATTGAGACTCTCTGAAATGATCAAATTTTTATCAATAGGCGCCATTGTTAAATTTTCAAAAATCATATCACCCTCTCTATTTTTTTTTACATAAATTAGGTTTTCAATTCTGATACCAAATTTGTTTTTTTCATAATAACCCGGTTCATTTGAAACTACCATACCCTCTTGGAAGTTAATTTTATTTCTTTTTGATATTGCGTGGAGACCCTCATGTACATTTAAAAAATACCCAACACCATGGCCAGTTCCATGTGCGTAATTTAAACCAATTTGCCTTAGATATTTTCTTGCGCTACCATCTATTACTGAACCAGAGGTATTTTTTTTAAGTTTAAAATTTGCAACGGCAATATGTCCTTTAAGAACTCTTGTAAAAATATCTTTAATTCTTTTGTTCGAATTTTGTAAAGAAATAGTACGAGTTACATCTGTTGTACCAAATTCATATTGACCTCCAGAGTCAACTAGGTAAATATCTCCCTTCTTTAATTTTCTATTTGTCTCTTTCGTTGCTTTATAATGTATAATAGCTCCATTTGGCCCTGTTCCTGAAATAGTTGGAAAACTCAGAAATTTAAATTTTTTACATTTTTTTCTTAATTTAAATAATTTTTGTGAAGCACTCATTTCAGTAATATTAATTTTATTAAAATTTTTTTTAAGCCAAAATAAATATTTAGTTAAAGCAACTCCATCATAAATATGTGCCCTTTTAATATTTTCTATTTCTTTTTTTCCCTTAATTGATTTTAAAAAATAGATAGGATCTTGAAAATTAAGTATTTTATTGTCTCTTTGGATAATGTTTTCAAGAAAATAAGAACAAGAATTTTTATCAATAATAAAATTTTTCTTTTTTATTCCTGAAAGTATTTCAGGGCAGATTTTGATATCTAAAAATTCAATTTTTCTAAAGTAATTTCTTAGTGATGTCGATATTTTTTTTAAATTACAAAAAAATTTGATATTTTTATTTTTATCAATCAAAATATAACTACACGGTAGCGGAGTATAATTTGTATCACTTCCTCTAATATTCAGTAACCAGGCATTATTTTCACTTGCAGTTATAAATAGATAATCAGATTTTTTTTTTTTTAAATAATAAGCTATTTGATTAATTTTTGATTGATATTTTGCACTCACAGATCTATTTGGCAGTATAAAAAATTTACTTTGATCTTTTTTTATTTTTCTTTTC
>Ga0233438_10004013_pt1 | contig 13212 bp, 19 predicted proteins | sample SI_123_September_FD_182720 | JGI IMG/M metagenome (GOLD analysis project Ga0233438, IMG submission 182720) | Seawater microbial communities from Saanich Inlet, British Columbia, Canada - SI_123_September2016_10_MG | ecosystem: Environmental > Aquatic > Marine > Inlet | place: Canada: British...
TTTGATAGATAAATTCCTTATTAATATTTATCAGCTTGTTTGAATTTAAATTTAATCCATTTTGCTTTGCTATATAACTTTGAATAGCAACATCATAAATATTTATGTCTTTAATATTAGTGGAAGCTTTAGCTTCCAGCATAGTCCAACTATCATTGTTCTTTAATAAAACGTCAGCTCGAATATAAGTTTCTTTAAATTGAAAAGCACCTTCATAAATAACATTAACATTACTTGATTTAATTGCTTCACTAGTTTTATTAATTGCTATTTTAGGATCAAATTCATCTGACAAATCTAAACCCTGACCATAATGCTTTCGAATGGTATCATTAAATCTATTACCTGCTTCAAATAAAGCTTTAGCGCCTACTTTGATTTTGTCATTTTTATCATACCAAAGTTTTTTTTCACACTGAATACCACTAAGAATTAATGTTTTTGTTAAAATATAATTTTCATTCACTTTTGTGATCATAGATCCTCTTCTAAATTTTATATTCAGTAAATTTTTATATATTAAAATTAAGAGTTTGATAAAATCTACAAAACATCCAAAAGTTCTAAAAAGTAAGATGGAACTTCTTCTTTTCCAGATTTGTACTTTTTCATATCTTCAGAATTTAATGGATGTTTTTTACCATTTTTATCTAAGACAGAAAATTTTCCATTATCATCAACAATGGTAAAACCTCTTTTTTTACATTCTTCAATTAATTCTTTATAAGTCATATTTTTTATTGGCTGTCGTAACCATCCCAAGCATCTTTGAGATCATCTTCAGATTTATTTTTATCATACCATTTTATATTCATATAGCCAACCCTAGCATAATCACCTTTTCCTGTTGATCCTGAATTATCAAAATTAATATCTAATACTTTTTTATTATACCATACCTTATCAATTATTTCTGACAAATTAGTTTCAAGAACTGAATAAGTTAATTTTTTTGGATCAAAATCTTCACCGTCAGTTTCAACAAAATAGCAACCAAGATCACCTTTTTCTGTAGACATAAAGCTCATAACAGGAACATAAGATTCTATTTCTTGATTGTTATTTTTTATATTTTCCTCTAATTCACTTTTATTGTTCTCATCAAAATATGCCTCTCTACCATATAAGCAATAAGCTTCTATTTTTTCCTCGTTATCTCGTGAATATAAATTATCTTCTTTAACTTCATTGACAAAAATACCTGCATCTGAATAACAATTATTTACATGCTCAATATCATCCAATTCATTCCAAGCATTAAAATTTTCTTTTGGTAGAGGATTAAACTCGTCACTAGGTTGGCTAGTATCTCTAAAATCCCAATTATGTAAATACTCAACTAATTCATCAGAACTTTTTCCAATCCAATTTTCAACAAATTGTTCATCAACTTTTCCGATAACCAATTCACCACCCATACTGCCAAATTCTATTCTAAAAATTCTTTTTGCCATTTAATTTATAAATATTGAATTAATAAAATTCATAATTTAGTATAATCTAGTGGATAATTCTATTGCAATAAAAAAATACAAAAATTTAGTTACACGAAAATATATATCTGTCTCAAATGATGAAATTGATACTATTCAGAAAGGAGATTATTGGTTTTCTAGAAAAATTGATGGTCAATTATGGTTTTATTGTAAATCAAATAAAAATTCAAAAATAATCAACTCTAATGAAAACGACATATCAAATCTTGTTAAAGATATTAAAAAAGATTTAGATAAAAAATTATCTAAATCAAACAATATAATACTGGCAGGAGAGCTATACTTTTTAACAAAAGATAGAGAACGTTACGGTGATACTATTTCTGGACTTGGAGATAGTTCTAAAAAGAAAAACCTAAGACTAGGTATCTTTGATATTGTGGTATCAGATAAATTTCTAAGTAGTTTTGAGAAAAAGTATAATTTTTTAAAAAAAACATTAGGTAAAAATCTAAAAGATTTTTCTCATGTATTGGAGCATAAAAAGATAAAACAAAATGAGATAAATAAATTATTTAAAGAAATAGTAGTTAAAAATAATGCAGAGGGTTTGATTATCAAAAATAATAGTGTTGTTTATAAAATTAAAAAAGAAGAAACGGCAGATTTATTAGTAACGGGATATACTCTTGGAAGTAGACCTAATCAGATTAGATCAATTTCTCTTGGTGTTTTCTTGAATGAAAAAGAAATTATGCATGTGGGTTCATGTGGTAATATACCAACTAACTTAAGAAAAGATCTTTATAAAAAATTAGTTAAATTAAAAGTTAATTCTAACTTCCAAAAAATAGCCTCAAATGGTTCAGCTTATAATTTTGTAAAACCTGAAGTAGTTTGTGAAATAAAATTATTAGAATTTCAGGGTGATAAATCTAATGATGAACCTATAAGACACTTAAAATATGAATACTCAAATAAATCATTAAATGCTACAGGAAGATCTAGATCAGTATCAATATTAAACTGTAATGTTGTTAATATTAGATCTGACAAAAAAGCAAATTTTGAAGATTGTGGAATAGATCAAATTATAAAAGTAAGCGGTATACCAAAGAGTGAATTTAAAGAAACAAATAATAAAGACCTTCCTAAAAGCAAAATAATCAAAAAAGAAATATTTAAAAAAGAAAGTAAAAAAGGAATTGCTATAAGAAAATTTTTATTCTGGAAATCAAATAAAGAAAAAACGTCTGATTATCCATCATATCTTTGTTATTACTTAGATTATTCAGAAGGAAGATCAGATCCCATAAAAAGAAAGCTGTATCCCTTTGAAGATGAAAAACATGGTTTAAATCATTTTAAAAATCTTATTTCAGAAAACATCAAAAAAGGTTGGGAAAAACATGGCGCGTGAATTAATTCTTAATCTTAATAAAAATAAATCTACTTTTGAAATATCTAAAATTGATAGAAAAAAACTTTATGGATTTAAGAAAAGATTACTCTTAGATGAAAAAGGGAAAGAATGTTCAAAAGCTAATTTAGAAGAAGAAACAGGTATAGTATTTGTTAGTAGCGATATAAGTAGCAGCTACTTAGATCACAAAGGTAATTTTGTTGAAAAAAAAGAGCTAGAAGCAATTAATGACGAGGGTAAAAAAGTAAAAAAAGAAGAATCTACTCTTGGTAAAGAAGTAGACTTAGCATCAACATCAATTGAAGACGCATTAAACCTAAAAGTTAACTCTGTATATTATTTAGAACCAAAAGATTTTGATAAAGATTTAAAATCAAAGTTAGATAAAGGCGAAGTTTTTAGCTTTCCTTTTAATTATTATGCTGATTTTAAACTTGAAGATGGAATTCTTTTAAAAGGTGAAAAAGATTATTTTGCTTTAATTGGACGTAAAACGACATGTAATTGGGTTGGAGAACATAGTGAAGATCTACCAGAAGAAGTAGAAGAATTTGAAGATAACGATTTAGATTTTGAGATGATGTAATGACTATAGCTTTAAAAGAAATACATATATCAAATGAAAAGAAGAGAGATGCAAACGTTAGGTTTGTATCTTTGATAAAAGAAAATGATCCAAAGTTTGCTTATAAAGGAAAATCTATAAAGAATTCTAGATTACTTATTAGTTCAGATGAAACTTCTGAGGAAAGTTTAATTAATAAATACAAATCTAAACTAGCAGAAAATATTTTAAATAATGATGTAGATATTGATATTGAATATGCAGGTAAATTTATAGGTGATACAGATAGAATTTTATTTAACTCAAAAAATGAAATTCTCTATTCTCCTCCAAAAATTAAAGAAGTTTTATTCAATAAAGATGGAAAAGAGATAAAAAAACAAGATCCAAAAGAAATAGTACCAAATGTAAGAGATGACACCCCTCCCCTTAAATGGACTGGTAAGTTTTTTAAAAGAGAAGAAATATTAAAAAAATTTGTAATCAATAAAAGTATTCAACTCAGACACACTGATGGTTTAACTTTTGAATTTTTATATGACATGGCAAAAACACTAGATAATAAAAAAAGTCTTATGTTTTTAGGGGGCGGTAAATCTGGCAAGGAACCATTAATTTTTCAAACAAATGGAAGTCCATATAGAGGATTTTTAGATGGCAGAATAAATAAAAACCAATATCAATTAATTTTAAGATTAAGTAATATGGAGCTTAAAATATAATTATAAATGAATAAAAAAAAAGTTTTAAGTAAAATTAAAAAAGGTACCTTATTTCTAAAAGATGCAGATGATAAGTTAAAAGCGGATGAAGAAGTAGTTTTAGAAAGTGTTAAATTTAACGGTTTATATCTTAAATTTGCTGACGAAAAATTGAAAGCAAACAAAAAAATTGTATTAGCTGCAGTAAAGCAAAATGGTATGTCCATTTATTTTGCAAGTAACGAGCTTAAGGCAGATAAAGAAATAGCTCACGAGGCTATTAAAAATAACAGTGAAGCGCTTGAATATGTTGATAGCAAATTAAAAGATAGTTTAAAAAATATAGATGATCAGAAAAGTGGGTCTTTATTATATAAACTTGTTGGACAGGAAATAACTATCTTCAACCAAGTATTTAATGAGGAAGATTTTAAAATTAGCGCAAAAATTAAAAAGAATATAAACGATTTCATTAAAGAGGCAGAACAATCTTCATCATCTATGCCTGTCTTGGGTATTTTGGACAAAAGTTTCAAAAAAATTAAAAAAGAGAAAAGTGAACTACTAGATGAAAAAAACTCAGATACAAAATATGAGATAAAAAATATTGGTGATCTTTATAAAAAACCAGCTAAAGGAAAAATATTGATGGTTTATTATTATCAATATCTATCCACTGAATATGACTTAGAATTTCTTAAAAAGAGAAAAAAAATAGTATTTGATATTAATAATTTTAATGGTTTTGCAGTATTTTCAGAAAAAAATAAAGATTTAGGTGTCAACAATGAATCATCAGGCAAACCAAGTGATACTTATATTGAGGTTATTTTGAGTAGTGGAAAAAAATTAAGTTACACTTCTAGTGAACAAAAAAAACTAATCAAAGATTTAGAAAATACTAATTTATAAAAACTTTTGTTTTTTCATAAAAATTAATTTAATATTAACACAAGTATGCAAAATGGTTTTTATTTAATAGTAATTGTCCCCAGCACTACGCAGAAGAATGTTCAAAAATAATTACTAAGTTTAAATTTCAATCATCTCCATTCCAAAACTTAACAAAACTATTAGTTAATTAATAGCACTATACTCTTCTCTTAAATTCTCTCTACAAAATTATAAAGATTGTCTAAAGTTGTAAAATAATATTCAGAATTGTTTCTTTTAAAATCATCATAGTCGATTAAACCCTCTATTTTTTTTGTTTTTTGAATATTTAATGTTGGTTCAACTAACTTGATTTTATTTCCAATTAGACTTGATTTAAATAGATAGATTTCTTTTACCTCTTCTTTATCAAATTCAATATCTCTATAATTAATCAACATGTTATAATCAGATTTCATATACAAACTTTTCCTTCCAGGAACATTATCAGGTTTATGTTTGCCCCATCCTTCTTCACTAACTTGTCCTCTTTCTAAAATTCTACATTTCAGATTTTTATTTATAAAAATTTGTTCAATTTTATTTCTTATTTCGTTTCTAGTCTTTTCAGAATTAGTAATGTGTTTAGGTTCGGTTGGGGCAGTTAAATATTTTTGATATTGTTCATTTGTATTATCTATTACAATTTCATTATTATTTTTTGTAAATTGTTTTAATAAAGAATTTTCATCAGGATAGATTCTCATAAAATCTTTATTTATAAAAACTTGCTCATACGCATAACCATATTTTTTTTGAGGTCTTTGACCTTTATAAGTTCCCTCATTTGATATTGTAGTTTTAACATCTACAAAATAGTTATTAGAATTATGAAATATAATTACATCAGCTCTTAAATATTTTGTAATTTTACATTCTAATTGTTGTTGTCTACAATAAGACCTATAAACATACTCACCAAATTCACCTAATAATTGGCTTATATTTTTTGGTTTTGAGTCTAATAAATCATAGATATTAGAAAATTTTTGCCTTTTCATAATTATTATTTTAATATTTTACTGTATGAAAAAACAAGATGTATTTAACGAGGAAATAAATCCAGACTTTATATCTGATCAATTAGATAATTTGAATTCACATGTTTGGGACAGAGGCTATTACAAAGAAACAGATGATGGAATTTGGTATGAGGTTTACGTTAATGACCAAATAAAGAAATATTATCCAAAAATAGACATTAAAAATAATGAAGAAGATAAAGAAACTTTTGGAAAGTTTAGTGACATATTCTTTGATCATTATGAAAGTGATAATCAAATAACTTTTTTTGTTTCAAATGATGAGGAACAATATACTCTAGATGAGTTGACTGACATCTTAATCTAAAATTTAATGTGTGGTTTTCTAATTTAAAGATCTAAATGCCTAATAAAAAATATCCTAATGACAATCTGTATTATCGTGAAAGATCTGAAAAAAGTATTTTACCTGTTTCACATATAATTGTCCCTTACTGGAAACTAAACTTTGTTAAAAAACCAGCAGCTTATGAATTATCAGAAAAACTTTTTGGATATGCTTTAAGAGAATTCATTAAAGACTGTAAAATAATAAATAATAAAAAAGAAACGCGGCAATTTATTAAAAATTTTTATGAAAATAGAAAACTAGATTTCCATTACACGATTGAGCCCGATTTTGTCATTTTGCCTAAAGAAAAGGGTTTCTTTAAAGATAGATATAATAAAGATGTTGAAGCTTTAATCTTCGAATTTGATGGTGACAAGCACTATTACTCATCAAAAGTTATTAATTCTGATAACAATAAAATGAAGCAACTTGAGAAGTTTAATTTAAGAAGAATAAGAATTCCTTACTATTTCCAACTAACCAAAGATATAGCAAAATTTATTTTTGATGACCTAATATTTCATTATACTGGACAAAAATATTATAATGATGCTGCTCACATAAGGTCTGTTGAACAAATCTATAGACATCCAAAAACTGGGGAGGCACTTAAAGATTTAGAAAAAGAGAATCCATTTATATATTCACCTGGCTTACATACATCTGAATATGTTCCAGGATCTCTTCATAATTTAGGGCTAAAAAAAATTTGTGATGATTTTGATTTTGTAAGTGAAAGAGATGCATCGATCAAATTTCCCGAAAGTACTAAACATCAATTTTTTAAAAGTCTACAATTGTATATTAATGATTGTAATCTTGGAAAAGGAGGAAAAATTGGTGAAGAACTAGTATTACCGCTTAATGACTCTAAAGAAGCTCAAAGATTTATGAAAGAATATATAAAATATTCAAAAAACCTAAACAAAAATTATCTAGATCAAGTTTTTTTTACAAGAGAACGTTATGATTTATAATAAATCATCGTTTTGTTTTAACCTTCTTTTTATTTCCAAGACTATTAATAATATTTAATTGACTTTGATTTATCATTTTTTGAATATTATCAGCTAATAATGCACTTGTTGCATTCATGGTAGATATTGGCGTAATACTATCTGATACCTCTAAAACAGAGTTTGATAGATAATTTAAACCATCTAGCATTTTATCTATTTTTTTTTCACCTTTTAATGATCTTGCTTGTCTAAAACAACTCATTGCTTGTTTTGCATTAGACGATGCTTTTCTTGAATGTTGACTTGTCCGTCCTGCCTGAGATAATGCAACTCCCTTAGTAAATATTGATCTAAATCCCATAATATTCTCCTTAATTGTTAATTTTCTTTGAAGATTATAATAACTTCATTTAGTTTTAAATTGTATGAAAAAAATTGCTCTTTGCTATGATTTTGATGGAACTCTATGTACTGGTTATATGCAAAATCAAAAACTTATTCCTGATTGTAAAATTGATATTAAAGATTTTTGGGTAACAGTTACTGAAAATTCTAAAAAAAACAATATAGATCCAACTTTATCTTACATGCACTTATTGGAAGAAAAAATGTATCAAGCAAAAGTAGAAATTTCAAAAAAAAAATTAAACCAATATGGAAAAGAGTTAATATTATTTCCAGGTGTAGGAGACTGGTTTACGAGAATAAAAAGTTTTGGAAAAAAAAATAATGTTGAAATTGAACACTATATTATTTCCTCAGGTTTAACTGATATGATAGAGGGTTGTGATTTTTCTAATCAATTAAATAAAATTTATGCTTGTGAGTATATCTATAAAAATGGAAGAGGAATATGGCCAAAACTTTCTGTAAATTATTCAAATAAAGTTCAATATCTTTATAGAATTCATAAAGGTGCCTTTGATGTTAGTGATCAAGAGGGAGTAAATGAAAAAAAATATTATGGAGATCACATTCACGTTCCTTTTGAAAATATGATTTTTTTTGGAGATGGTGAAACAGATGTTCCAACTTTTAATGTTTTAAACAAGAATAATGGTAAATCTATTTGTATATATGAAGAAGAAAATGAAAAATCTATGAGTATAGCAAAAAAACTATTTTCAGATGGCCGTGTCCATCATGTAGTTAAAAATGATTATACAGAAAATTCAGAAGTCGATAAATTAATAAAAAATATTATTAAAGCCTAACCTTCGTTCCACCGGTTAATGTGCTGTTAGTTCCAACATTTTTAAAAATTACTTTTGCACTTGCTTTTGGACTATTTTTAAATTCTTTTACTGTAACAACTACAGTGTTATCGCCCTCTAAATGTGCGCCAACAATTACATCTGGGTGGGTATTTTGATGGTGTGGTGTGTATTTTCTTCCATCAATTATTATTTTTTTTTGACCAGGATCCCAATGACAACTTTTGTGTTTCATAATTTAATTTTATAAAAGTTATAAATCTCTATCAAGTATTATATCTTTTCTATTATTCTGAACTCTTTTATATAAGTAAACAACAATACTTACTAATGAAATAGGAATAATTAATTTTAAAAATCCACTTGTGTAATAGTGTATCTTTTCAGTAATTAGTGATGATAAACTAAAAGCAGTGATGGTGAAGCCATTTACAATGTAAAACCAAATAAAAATTATATCTATAATAGTTAATTTTTTGGGCTCTGGTTTTTCTACAGAAAAATATAAAGCAATTGCTGATAAGAATGTTGTGGTTAAAATTCCTATACTTTCTCCAGACTTATCAAAACCTAAAAATACTGAATAGTAAACTAAGAAGGTTAAGAAAAACATTGGAATACCGATTTTGAATAGTGTTGCAGTGTTTTTTCTTTTTAATGTCCAGCCCAATCTATTTTCACTAGATACTGTAACTGTTTTTTTTAGATCAGTATCTTTATACAAAAAGTTTTTCTTATATTTCACACCTGAAAAGGCATTTTCGACATTCCATCCATTTATATCAAATTCGTCATCAACAAGCTCTAGGGGTACAGGTTGCAATATATGCTTGGAATTATCTTTAAGTGTCATTGAAATATAAACACTTTGCCAATCAAAAGGATAGTTATCAGCAATGGCTAAAAAATCGAAATTAGCAACAATATAATATCTAACTGTATTATAATCCTCACTATCTTTTCGTCTCCAAATTTCTTTAGAAGTAAACTTATCATTTGTTGAAGATAGATTATTAAAGATAACTTGATCTAAAGGATCATCTGACTGCGAGACAAGATCTAGATAAAATTCAGCAGTCCACGTCTTATCTTTAATGTCTATATTGGTAATTCTTAATACATCTATATAATTGTATACTGTATTAAACTTTTGAATTTTACCATTTACACTTGAAAATTGAGTTGGGTGTAAAACTTTTGGAATTTTAAACTTTTCATTTTGTAAAGAATTTGGAAATGTATAAGCAAAGTTTTCTTTTAAAATATTTTCATTAGATTGATTAAAGCCATATTGAATACGTTTTCCAACAAAGACATCACTATCATTATTAAAAGATAATAAAGTTTCTAAAATGTTTTGATCTTCAATATTTGCTATACCATAGCTATTACATTTCTTTAATGTTTGAAAAGCTAGAATAGGTATTTCTAATCTAAATGTACTATCTAATAGTAATGCTTTATCAGTTGGAGTTACATTTTCTCCATAAATTTTTGACATCAGGTCTTCAATTGAAACTGATGGAATACCATGATTACCTACTAATTGAATTAAGTTAAAACTTATTTTTTCAAATCTATTTTCTATTGAACCAAATGTGCTGATAACTTTGTTTGGGAGATTATTATTAATTAAATAATTAAATATATATTTAAATCTACTTAAATTAAGATCTAAAACAATTAAATCATCAGGTTTTAAATCTTTTAAAAGACTCTTTACATTTTCATCAGCTTTAGTTTCATCAAAATCCTTAAAAGAAAAACTTATAAAGTTTTTATCATCTTTATGATTAGCTAACATTTTTTCAGACAATCTTAATTCTTGATGGAAAAAATAAACTTTAGATGAAGAATGTTTTTTTATTTCATTGTCTATAAATGCTAACTTTGCTGGTTGGTCAGCTCTACCCACTTTAAAAATTCTTTTTTTAACATTTTCTTCAAATTTATCATAACTTGCATTAGTTACATTTTGAGGAAAATAAAAAAAACTTTTATCCTTTATGCTATCAATAATTAATGGATTATATTTTGGTATTGAATGACCATTAGTAAATATAGGATTTGTATAGTTTTTTAGTTTATCATTTAACTGATTAACGCCCTCTTCACCCTTAGGAATATGAAAAAAATCAATTTTAAAATTAATAGGAAGTTTTTTTTCTTTTATCTCTTCATTAATTTCTTCGTTAATTAGGTCACAACTTCTATTAAGAAAATCTGCAACATAATTATTTTTTTCATCACCAATTGCTAATGAAGAGTACCAGACTAAGGAATTAAAGTTCATGCAAAATTTTCTAATAATGAGCTACCTAAGGTTTCAAAATCTTTAGTACATCAGTTAAATTTTTAATACCAATATCAGATTTTATCCAATCTGTATAATCATCCCTACTCTGATATCTTTCTGGGTGAGGACCATTTGGTTTATTATAGGAATAGCAAACACAATTTTTGTCACTAACAACAATTATGTTTTCATTTTTATTGTTTTGTTTAATTTCTGAATTTATATCAAATGGTTTCAAGCCTTTTACGATTATAGGTTTGAATTCATCTTCTTTTCCAAAATATTTACTAAAATCTTTATCAGTAAATTCAAATGACATGAATTCTTTTCCTTTTATTATGTCTCCATATAATTTTGGCATAAATAAACCTTAATTTATTTTATCGAAAGTTTCAACCTGGCTATTTTTTCTTCGACTTGAGAAATTGCATTAAATATTTTTTCCTTTTCTTTTTTTGCAATTTCTTCACCATTGGGACTATCAGGATGAAGTGCTTGTTCTGTTGTATCCATTAAATTTCCTATTCTGCCCCCAATTGCAATCAGATTTCTTGATACATCTTCTAATTTTTCTTGTTCATTAAATTCATTGTTAACAATTAAACTTATATTATCCAAAAATGGGCTCCCGTTTTGGGATTTTAAAGAAAGCATATCAAGTTTTATTGCATCAGTTAAATGAAGATTATGATCTTTATCATCAGGATCACTACATTTTCTAAAATGAGATATAGATTTTCCTGTAAATTCTTTAATTTCATTTTCTTTTAATTTACCAATCAAATCTTTCAAAATTTTTTCAATAGATAATGGTTCTCTAATTTTAGTCATAATAATTTTTATAATAATTCATTATTATAAGTTTAAAAAGCTTTAATTTACTAGGTGAAAAATATTAATTTGTTTTACACTAGGTAACACTAAATAAAATGATTACATAATAGATGTGAAATATAAAAAAATCCCCATTTCTAAGTTTAGAAATAAATTTGAATATAAAATTTCTATACTAAGTGATGAAAAATTAGAGAGACTTCAAAAAGTAGTAATTAAAAAATTATGTAAACTTGAAGCTGATACCTTGGATTTTTACGATTATAAAAAAACAATTGAAAAATATACTAAGGAGGATGATTTTGAAAATAATTAAGACAATTTTATTTTTATTTTTAATAACCTTTACTACTCATTCATTTGCTAAAAGTAATGAGTATTACAAACAAACACTCACTCATATTTTGACACAATGCAATAGTGAATGTCAAAAAAAAGTATTTGAACAAGAAATTCGGTCTGCATTCTTTGATTTAATGGATGCACTTCTTAATCAAATACAATTTGAGTTATCACAACAAAAGAAAGAGGAGTTATGGTCAAAAGATTTGTAATAATCTTCTTTCTATTAACAAGTTCTGTCTTGGCAAAGAGTAATTGTAAATATTATGCTGAGGCAGATGTCATAAATAACGAGCTAATCAACAAGAAAGAGCACTACACTTGTGCGGAAAAGGATAATTTCTTTATTCAGTTTATGACTGAAGAAAAATATCAAAATGCCTTCATGTTTGTGGTGATTGGTATCTTAGAAAACATATAGGAGTAAAAATGAGAATATTAGTTTTGATAATAGTTGGTTTAATTTTGAGTAATTGCTCCAACTCTTATGTAAAGAATAAGAAAACAATTACTTCACCAGACGATTTAATGAAATTCACTAATGTTTGGTGTGAGAAACAAAAACAAACCAACAATACTATTAAGATGTGTGGTCAAGGTTGGAGTAAAGATTTAAATATTAGTGAAAGTAAAGCAATCATAGACGCTAAATTGAAGATTGCTGACATTACTCAACACTCAATTATAAAATCTGAAAAGATAATCAAAAAAGAAAACTCTAAGGGCATAACTCAATCGTATGAGTTGAACGCAGACAATATCCTTAATGAAGCATCAATTATTGGTTATAAAATTGTATCTAAAAAAGTAATGAAAGAAAAGAATGGTTGGAGAACAATGGTTCTCTTAGAATATAAACTCATTTAATTTTAAGAGTAAGTGAATTTGAAGTGAATTATATTAAGCTAACTTGACGTGAGTCTAGAAGTAAGTAGTATCAACAGTAATGAAAGGAAATATTTTAAAGCTTACTGATTTGTAATCAATAGGTCCGCGGTTCGACTCCGTGCGGGGGCACCATCAAAATCATTGAGTCCTTTAACGTTTCTGATCATTAGAAAGAATAAAGCTAATGGAACGAGAACAGAACGAAGAACATACAAAGGAAGAAAGTAGAACTCTTCAAAGTGAATTT
>Ga0233438_10004014_pt1 | contig 13211 bp, 8 predicted proteins | sample SI_123_September_FD_182720 | JGI IMG/M metagenome (GOLD analysis project Ga0233438, IMG submission 182720) | Seawater microbial communities from Saanich Inlet, British Columbia, Canada - SI_123_September2016_10_MG | ecosystem: Environmental > Aquatic > Marine > Inlet | place: Canada: British...
AAAATTCAACTTATGCAACCTTTGGATATAGGATTTATTTTAATGAAGAGGTTTGGAAAACAAAAAGATCATTTCCAACAAAAAACGATAACATAAAAGAACTGTCATTTGGCCTGAGTGTTGGTTCAATTAAATATGATTTAGACCAGTCTAGTTATGATCCAAGAATTTCAGATCCATTATTAAATAATAATTCAAGTGGAATTGGATATACTACTATAGACGCTGGAATTGCTTACGTTTCTACTCATTTATCAGGACAGTTGACAATCAAAAACATAACTTTAAACAATACCAAATCCTCCATAGAAGAAGATATTGTTTCTTTCGAATCTACTAGGTTCAAACATTATTTAGCATCTCTTCAATATGAAATCTATTTTGATAATGGTTGGAACATAGAACCCTCTTTTCTAATTCAACATTTAGAAAAAACAAACGAAAGTAGCTTAGACTTAAACCTTAAATTATATCGAATTGTCAACAAGGGTCGCTTATGGGTTGGAGGCTCCTACAGAAGAAATTTTATCGAAATTGAAACCAACTCAATTCCACGTACTCCAAATCAATTCTATAGTCACTTTACTCCTGTCTTTGGGTTGAATTACGGCAGATATCTTTTCTCATATCATTACACTTCAAACTTAGGAACACTGAACTTAGGAGCTTCAGGACTTCATTATTTCACGGTAGGAATTTCTTTTTAAGAAACTATTTGAGGTTAATTCTTTTAAGAATTATCCATCCAAAAAAGAACCACATTAAAACAAAAACCCACCAGACCTGAAAGTAAAGATCGTTTTTTGGCGTATGATCAAGCTCCAGAAAAGGAAGTACGAGTGACTCAATTAGAACATTAAAAAGAAATAAAAAAATAAAACCAAGACCCCATCTTACAAAAATTGATTGGTCAATTCTTTTGTAAGCTTTTTTCAGAAAATAAAGAAATGTGATAGATGCCAAACCTGATAGAAGTAGAATATAAGGAATGAATCCATCTACCTTCTTTCCATTCAAAAACTCCCATAGGCTTGCGCTAAATAATAAACTAAAGCACACCAGCAAAATGAAAGAAATGTATGGATTTAAAAATTTCATTAATTACATAGAGTTGCGTGTATCATTTCAATTTTTCTAAAAACAGTCGGATCAGTTACTCTCGTATCTCTTAAGAAATCATCTCTGGTGTTCATCCTTCTCAAAGCTTTTAAATCTTCATTTACAATCACTAAATATTGAATGTCTTTGTAAGTTCCATCGCAATTAATCTCAATCTGTACTTCTACTTCTTTTATTTTTGGTAAAAAAAGGGAAATCTGAATTAATCTTGATTCTATCCTACTGTAATCTAAACTAGAATTTCTGTTGACGCCAACATTGTCATAGAATAAGTTTTTTCGTCCATTATTATTCATTCGCCCATTATTTTGGATGCGATCGTCAAATGAATTAGAAGCTATGTAACTGTTTTTATTATCAATAAATGATGCCTTATTCTCTGATATTTTAAGCCATTTTGGATTACTCATTTTTTCAATTCGTTTAACTAGTCTTTTTTCTTGTCTACTTTGTGCGAAACTTGAAATAGCATTAAAAACTAAAATAGCTAGAATAAAATGTTTCATGTGAGCTTTAATTTTATGTAAATTAATAACTTATTTTTAATAAATATTGGATAACAAAATTATGTTCGGATTTAGGCCAAAAAAAAACACATTGTTATTTTAAATCTATAAGCTCATTACTCCCGTCAAAAGGCTATTTGATATTTACTTTTAGTCTAATTATTTATTATATTAATAGACAAAAATATCTCTAAAACTAACTTCATGAAAAAACATTTATTTTTTGCGCTTTTTTTAACAATTACAACATACATTTTACATGGACAAGAGAAATCTAAATCAGATAAAAAAGAAAAAACATTTGCCGAAATAATTGGTGAGAAGTCAATTTCTGACGAAGGTCTTTTTTCTGTTCACGACGTAGATGGAAAATACTATTACGAAATTCCTGATGCTTTATTAGGAAAAGAAATGTTGATGGTTACTAGAATTGCTAAAACCGCTAACGGACTCGGTTTTGGTGGAGGAAAACAAAACACACAAGTGATTCGTTGGGTGAAAAAACGTAAACAAATTTTACTTAAAATAGTTTCTTATGAAAATGTAGCATCAGATAGTCTTCCAGTATTTGAAGCGGTTGTAAATTCAAATTTCGAACCTATTATTGCTAGCTTTAAGATTGAAACAAATGGTAAGGATTCCCTGAATCCATCTTCATTAATTAATGTTACAAAACTTTTTACAGATGATGTAAAAACATTAGGAATATCAGGTCGTTATAAAAAACGATATAAAATATCGTCTGCTGACAGTAAACGTTCTTATATCGAATCTATTAAATCATACCCGCTGAACATCGAGGCTAGACATGTGAAAACTTACAAATGATCAAAAATTATCTGAAAACCAAAAACGTTATGGTGGAGTTACTTTAGTAAACGTTGAACAGTCTGATATACGAGCAGTAGCTAGAATGAACTTAATGAATCTGTACAAACTTATAAAAACTAAAAAAAGATCAGCTAAAGGGATTGCAAAAGCACATTTAGAAGATACTTATAGTGGGTTAAAATCCGTTTTAAACTCAGATAACTAGTTGAAAATTTATGTCCAAAATAAAACTAACAATAAAGCAAGCTATTTTTTATAGCTTGCTTTTTATTGCTTTTCATGGACATGCGCAACTAAGTAAAGTCCATTATATTCCTCCGCTTACAAGTTCAGATCAAGGGAATGCTGATCCAATTGATCAGTATTTTTATATATCTACACCAAGTGAAGAATTAATTTCATTTAAAATTATACCCTCTGGGTCTGAAGATTCTGATCACATAGAAGGGCAAGTATCCAGAGATTCGCCCTATGTATATACCATTTCAAATGGTGGATTTTCTCAATTGGTTGTAGATCCAGTATCAACCAGCCAGGTTTTCTCAAACAAAGGATATATAGTAGAAGCCGATGCTCCCATTTATGTATCTGTTCGAATGAATGCAGGAAATTATGCTCAAGCAGGAGCTCTTGTTAGCAAGGGAGAAAATGCACTAGGAACTGAATTTAGAATCGGAACCTATAACAACCAAGGTTCCCCACAAACTAATTATCTTAACTTTTTCTCGGTTATGGCTACCGAAGATAATACGCGTGTGAACCTCTCCAATAATATTACTTCTGGTCTTGTAATTCAAAATTTTGGAAACAATCAATTTCCAGTGGAAAATATCCTCCTAAACAAAGGTGATAGCTATATAGTCGCAGCTAAAGTAACTGACAACAATGGAACAATTATCAATCAAAACAGAGATGGATTAATTGGAACTCTGGTCAGTTCTAACAAACCTGTAGTTGTTAATTGTGGCTCTGCTAATGGTAGTTTTGGTAATGGAGGAGCAAGAGACTATGGTTTTGACCAAATCGTTGGAGCTGATAAAATTGGAGACGAATATATTTTCGTTCGAGGTGATGGTCAAGATTCTTATGAAAATATACTCCTTGTTGCAAATCAAGATGATACTTATGTATGGATAAATGGAAGTAGTAGCCCCATAAACGTTGACCCTATTGCAGCTGGAGAACATATCGTAATTGAAGGTGATGCATATGAAGGCGGTAACTTATACCTTAGAGCCTCTGAAAATGTATTTGCCTACCAAGGTATCGGAGGTGCCTCAGAAGCGAACCAAGGTATGTTTTTTGTCCCTCCATTGAGCTGTGAAAATAGAGGGAATATTGATAACATTGCTTTAATTGAACAAATTGGATCTATAACTTATTCTGGAGGAATTACAATTGTCACCAAAAGAAATTCAATTGTAAAAATCAACAACACCCTAATAGAAGACTTAAATTCAGTTCTAGTTGTTGGACCTTCAGATGTAATAGGAAGATCGGATTATGTAACCTATAAAATAAGAGGTTTAAACGGGAATATTGGGGTTAGTAGTTCTGATGAACTCTATGCAGCTTATTTTAATTTTAATGGTTCAGCAAGTTCTGGGAGTTTTTACTCTGGCTTCCCCTCTGCTCCAGAATTAGACATTGATTTTACAGCCACTACATTAGGAACTTGTATTTCTGCAGCTGGTATTTCTAATGTTGTTTTAAGTGTTAGCAATGAAGGTAATTTTGATTCGCTCCAATGGTATAAAAAAAACCCTTTGAACAACGAAAACATTTCTGTAAATAACGGAGAATCATCAACTTTTCACCCTTCAGAACCTGGAAATTATTTAGTGATTGGGGTAATTAATTGCTCTGGGACAAGTTATACGTCAAAGCTAATTCCTATTAGCATTTGCCCTCCGGATTTTGATGAAGATGGAATCATTGATAATTTTGATTTAGATAACGACAATGACGGTATTTTAGATTCTGTAGAATCTAATGGAGATGAAGTAATTAACTTATCTAACCCATTAAATCCCTCCACGCCAACAGAACTTACTTTGAATGCGTTACTCTTAAAAACAGAAGGTTCTGAAAATATCTTTTTGGGAACTGCAACGGGATATTTTGAATCAGAATTGGCTCCCTCTCTCAATTCTAGCTTAAGTTATGCACTTAATTTTTCTGAAAATGTATCTCTTAAAATATCCGAAGATCAAACAAAAACTAGAACTGAAAATCCAGAAGATACCTTCATTTGGAGTACCTCTTCAGAAGAAATAAACATAAGCTTATGGGATCCTGGTGACCGTCTTTTAGTTGACTCAAACTTTGATGGAATATTTGAAACTGGCGTAACTGTTTTTACTGGCGCAGAAGTTCGATTTAAGTTCAACCCAAACTCTATAAACGCGACTCCTTTTGAATTTTTTTCTAAAAATACTGCGGGTATTATTTTAAAGCAAATTCAGAAAAATCCAAATGTTGCTAGTCTCTATTTTGGTAAAATTGAATTGATCGACCGCTATCTTGATACAGATGAAGACGGATTAATGGACCTATTTGACTCAGATAGTGATGCAGATGGATGTTATGATTTATTCGAAGCAGGTTTCGGTACCAGTGATCCCGATTATAACGGCGTTATAGGAACTGATTCAGTTAGTTATGATTTGGGTACGATCGATAATCGTGGGCGCTTTATAGATCATGATTACTCATTAATACCGATTAGAAATTTGGAAGATGATTTTCAATTTCAAGTATTCAATACTGCTCCTCAAATAATTTCACAACCAGAGTCTGTTGTTCGTTGTGGTGGATTTACCTCTTCCTTTTCAGTATTTGCAAGTCACACTGGAAGTACATATTATCAGTGGCAATTCAATGTTACAAGTACAATTTGGGAGGATGTAATCGAAGATGAATATTTTTCTGGAAGTAATCAAACAACATTAACTCTTTTAAATTCTCAAGAATTTCATTCAGGAACCTATCGCGTTCAAGTCTTTTCAGATGATTATGCTTGTCCTATAAATTCTGATGAGGTTCTACTAACTGTTCATCCAGTAGTTCCGCCTCCTGTTCTAGAACAAGAACAGGTGTTTTGTTTTGATGTTATAAATCCAGCTAAAATCGATGACTTAAGTTTAGTTAGCACGGATACTTTTGACAGAATAGAATGGTATATAACTTCTGAAGGAGGATCTCCATTAGCAACTTCAACGATTCTGATTGATGGTCAAGAATATTTTGCTCAATTCCTAGACTCTAATAATTGTTCAAGTTATGAAAGAACAATGACTTCTGTTTTCATAGCTCCCCTTCCTGATATTGTTCATCCAATTTTTTACATCAAGCAATGTGATGAAGATGAAGAAAACGATGGGCGATCACTTTTTAATCTAGAAGAATATGCAGGCTATCTATCCACTACACCAGCATCAGAAACCTTCGAGTTTTTTACTTCAAGTGATTTCAGTTTAAACTCTAAAATAAGCAGTCCAACACGATTTCAAAACGAAGCTTTCCAACAACAGGTATTTGTAAAAATAACTTCACCCTATGGTTGTATTGCTTCAGCAACATTAGACATTCGAATTGGTGCAAGTACCATTGATGCTGATTTCATGTTGTATTATGCACTTTGCGAAGACGATCCAGCTAACGATCAGGATGGATTACAAACTTTTGGAAGTCAAGTAATTTCTGAAATAAAAACCACCCTAATTGAATCTGACATTAAATACAGCTCACAATCATTATCGATTAACTTATACTCCAGTTTAGATGATGCATTAATTAAAAGAAACCCTATAGATGCAAACGATTCATATACTACTCAAACTAGTGGAACGCAAGAAATATGGGCCAACATTGAAAATGTCGACTTGGATGAAATTAGTTGTGTTGGTTTAAAGCAAATTGCAACTCTATATGTGGAGCCTAAACCTATTTCTAATGAAGTAATCGTATCCAGAGCTTGTGATGGAAACAGCCCTCTAGACGAAGATGCATTTGACGGTCTTTTCCCCTTTGAAACTTCAAACATTCAGAATGAATTACTTGGAGGACAGACCGATATATTGACTCAATATTTTGATTCTTCTGGAATTGAAATTGGTACTATTTTACCCAATCCTTTTTTAACTGCCTCCCAAACTATTCGTATAGAACTTGAAAAAATATCTGCTTTGGAGGATGTTGTTAATCCTGACGGCAATTGTATTGACACTGTCTTTATTTCTTTTAAAGTTGATTCAATTCCTGAAATTAATAATTTAATTATGCCGGAACAGTGTGATAACGGTGTTGACATTGCAGATGGCATCAGTGCTTTTGATACAGAAAATATAATCAAAGATCTTTTATATGGTAGTCAGCCAAATCAAAACACAAGCAACACATTAATCCAATTTGAGTACACAGATTTATCCGGAATTACCCAATTAGTAAATCAGCTCCCTAATCCTTTTTTCTCGTCCACTCAACAAGTTACCGTTACACTTAGAAGAGCACTAAATTCTGAATGTTCCGTATCTAGTTTATTAAATTTTGTAGTAAATAGTATTCCGGTTGTAAACACAAATCAAGAGATAATTCGATGTACAAATCTAAATCCAGAGCCTATTGGCTTTTTAGAATCTGGTTCGGATCAATATTCTTTTGATTGGGTTTTTATAAGCACCACTGGTGAACGAATTTATTTACCCGATACTACTGCTACTATATATCCTGATGCTGCTGGAAATTATGAATTTACTGCAACTACGCTTGATGGAACTAACTGTACATTAACAACAAGAATTGAAGTAACTGACTCTATGGCGGCAGAAATTCTAAACGAGAATATTATTATAAAAGACTTAAATCGAGAAGGTGGAACCTCTATCGAAATAATAATAAAGGGCTTAGGAAATGGAGATTTTGAGTTTTCATTAAACTCAGAAACTGGTCCTTATAAGGAAGAGCCTATTTTCAATGATGTTGAAAGTGGACCATTTATTTTGTATATAAAAGATCGAAATGGATGTGGAATTACAGCTTACGAAAGTGTAGCTTTGAATTACAAAAAGTTTTTCAGCCCTAATGGAGATGGAATTAACGACGTCTGGTTTATCGAGGGAATTACTCAGTTTTTTCAGGCAGGTAGTACAATTCAAATCTTCGATCGGAACGGAAAACTTCTTAAAAGCCTGAATCCAATAGGACCTGGATGGGACGGAATGTATAATGATAAGCAAATGCCACAAGACGACTATTGGTTTTTATATACCTCAGAAGAAGGAAGAAGAGTTCAAGGGCATTTTAGTTTGTTGAGATGATCCAAATCTTAAAATAAATTACTCCGTCATTTTCAATATACATTGTCACATCAATAAAATATAAGATCTAAACTTTAGGATTTAATTCATAATGACATCTTTTATTATGGATATATTGATTTTGTTTCTTTTTCCATTTAGGTAAAATTAGTTACCCAATTAAAACCTTAAATTTGATTTAAACTCAGAAACAATGGAAAAAGAAAAAACTATATACAGAGGTGTTATTGCAGGTAACTTTGACGTTATTCATCCGGGATATATAAAAATGTTTAAGGAGAGTAAAGAGAATTGTGATAAACTGTGTATTCTTCTTCAAACTGATCCATCTATTGAAAGAAGTCACAAACAAGCTCCCATATTATCATTAGAAGAAAGAACAGAAATATTATTATCTATAAAATATATAGACGAAATAATTGTCTACACATACGAGTCTGAGCTTTTTGATATTTTAAAGAAGGAAAAATTTGAAATCCGTTTCCTTGGGGATGATTATTTAAATAAATCCTTCACTGGAGATGATTTAGGCACCAAAATCTATTTTTTAAATCGAGCTCATGGATGGAGTACAACTAAATACAAAAATCTAGTCGCTAATTCAATAAAAAAGTAATTGATGCTTTAAATAAAATTGGAGAAAGAAAGAAAGAAAGAAAGCGAAAACACTATTTGATAAATTACTCTCCTGTAGTAATCATCTTGGTCTTTTCAGTGAGTGCCTAGATTTTAAAACTAAAGAACTCTTGGGTAATTTTCCTCAAGCTTATTCTCATTTAGCTCTAATTGAAACTGCAATGAATTTAAATAAATCAAAAATATTAGTGAGTTAAATAACATTGAGATTTATCTAGAATCGAAAGAAAAGAATTAATTGTAATTTTGTTTGTTTAAGATCATCCTCACCTCTTGAATAAAACGAACAAAATGATTGATGTCCTTGCAATAAAAAAATCCCTGTAATGAAGCATGAAGAACAAATGATTGTAGATGCTGTAATTACATGGGTAAATGGAAACGACTCTGCACACAAGGCTAAAATGAACCCTTACATTAGTGATAAAAAAGAGCTAAATAGTAAAAAAACAAAAATGCGTTATGGACAAGTTAATGAAATCGAATTTGTCGTAAAGTCGATCTTAAAAAATGCAAAATTCGTTAGAAACATATTCATCGTAACCGATAACCAAACCCCTTTGTTTTTAGAGGATGAAAAACAGGCAAAGAAAGATTTTCCAAACGTTTTCATTGTTGATCATAAGACTATTTTTGAGGGGTACAATCAGTACTTACCCACATTTAACAGTTTATCTATAGAATCATTATTATATAAAATTCCAGGTCTTTCAGAGCACTTTTTATATTTCAATGATGACTTTCTATTGTTAAAAGAAACAAAGATTTCTGACTTTTTTGTATCACAAAAACCAGTATTGAGGGGGTTTTGGACTTCTTTTCATGAAGATATTTGGTATAAAAAAGCAAATGCATTCCTTAACAAATTAATGAAAAAGAAGGCGACAGATAACGTTTATAAACACAATAGGGGACAACAAAAGATAGCCAAGCTTTTAGGATTTAAAAAATATATAAAACTGGACCATACGGTTGCTCCTTTGCGTAAATCAACCTTTTCGCAATTCCACAGCAAACAGCCCGAATTATTAGAGATAAACATTAAACACCGTTTTAGACATCCAGATCAATACACGAACCAGTCACTTGCTTGTCATATCGAGATTAAAAACAATCATTTTGTATTAAAAAAAGATTATCAATTGGTTTATTTTCAAAACTATAGTTATCCGCTTTTCTGGATTAAGCACAAACTAAACAAAGGACTCAGAGACAAAAACAAACTATTTTTGTGCATTCAAAGCTTAGATCAATGCCCACAAGAAAAATTGAATTACATAAAACAATGGCTTGAAAAATGCTATAATTGAAAGAAGTAAGGGTGCTTCTAAAAGATGGAAAAATCAAAAAGAAAATCAGGTCGCTATGGATGTGATGAATTCTGATGGACTCATTCCCGTTTCTTTTTTGAAATTTTTGAAGAAAGTAATTCTCGAGTTGAAATTACTTTCCTGTGCTAACGATTCAATTGTTTTATGCTCAAGATAACCTGCTGTTATGAGACGTTGGGATTTTAAAACCTTAACTAAGTTGATGTAATCGTTTCCACGGCGCAAACAATGATAGTTAAACAAATATGTTAAATGTGACTTCGGAACATTCAATTTAGAAGACAGAAAATCAACCGTAAAACTATTCTCTTTTATTAGTTGATCATCATTCTGCAACTTGATGATCTTATAAATCAAATCGGTATATAAGCCTTCTAAAGCAGTTTGGATATAGAAGTGTTTTTGTTCGACTTGTTTAATGGTTTTAAATTTCCAAATTTGAGTATTGGATTCAACTTGAACTATACTTTGCAAAAGAATTATTCTTCCGTAAAGTATTATGGGATTCAAAAAAATATAACAAAACAAAAAGAACCATACAGCAGAAGATATTTTGTAAAAGTCAATAAGCCACAAACGTGTTCCTAAGCCATAGTAACCTTTAAGAAAAAAACTTGTTATATATATAGCTGTAAAAGCAATAACTAAAACTCTTACCCAAGTATTGACAGTTCTATCCTTTGCAAGTAAATCTTTAGACTTTGCGATTTCTCTGTACGTTAACATCAAATAAAAACCAACTATAGAAAAAGTGAAAATAGAGTTTGTCTGATGTGTAGTTTCATAAAAAACTGAGCTCAAAAAAAAGATTGTAGGCAAAGCGAAATGAACTAAGTCCTTTTTGAAATCTATTTTTTTTGACAAAAGTACACGAGCATACAAAAACATACAAGGAACTAATGTTATCGAAAAAATTGCAGGGTAATTATCCAACAAAGTAAGCTCAAGGCTGTTGAATGAAATATAAAATATAAAAGCACGGTGCGTTATTTGTTGGAAAATAATCAAAATAAGATACAAATTCACTCTAATGTTTGTTCTACCTGAAAATAACATGATGAATATCAAAAGAGACCCAAATAGTATATTAGAAACAAAAAGTAAGCTTGTGAGCATGTTTCAAATTTAGATAAAATGATTCAAATATCAATAATAAATTAAGCGAATAATTTTGTTAAACCAGATTTGTGTTTCTAAATAACAAAAGTCGTTTCGTATACGGCCTCTTATGTTTTTAATGATTTTAGGTTGACTAAATTAGATAGGGATTAATTGATAATTCAGTTTAAATAGTACAATCATCACAACAACTTTGAATTGTTTTTGTACAGCAATATAAAATAAATGCCTCCTATGTTTTTATTAAAATTACGGTCATTATTAGTGTTTCTATTTTGGACAAACTTTGTTATATCGCAAACAACAACTGTTACTAATCTAAACTCCTCCGGGTCTGGTTCACTTGCAGCCGCAATAAGTCAACTAGCAAGTTCAGGAGGAACTATATCATTCGCAAACGATTTAAGCGGAACGATTACAATTTCATCGGGATTCACCAACATAACATCAAATCTGACTATTACAGGAAATGGCAAAACCAATACTACAATCAGTGGTGGAGGAACTTCTTCCAGAATGTTTAGCGTAAGTGGAAGTGGTAATCTAACCTTAAACTCAATGACTTTAAAAAATAATGGAAATCCTGGAAGTAATGCTGGGTCTGTTTTTTATTTAAATAATGCTAATGGAGGTATTACAACCAATGATGTGTTAGTAACAGAGTGTTCCAATACCATTTCTTTTATTTCAAATAAAGGAACACTAAATATCAACAACTCTCAAATTAACAATAACGCAGGAAACTATCTTTTCAGATGTGATTGGGGAAATACTCCCGAAGGATGTCCTGTGAACGAATCAACATTTGCAAACAAAACCATAATTCAGAATTCTGATATCACCAATAACACAGGTACTGTTTTTTGGACGGAACGATTCGTTAAAATTGATAACTGCAACATTACAAATAACAGCAGTAGTGTTTTTGCTTATTTTAGAGGAGTTAACGCCTATAAAGTTTTAAATTCTAACATAGAAAACACCGGTGGGTTTAGTTTTTCTAGTTGGATTCAGAGTAATCAAGGTGGATGGGCAAATAAGACATTGTGTTCAGATCATTTTTCATTTGACGGAAACACTTTTATAAATAGTGGCAATATTACTATTCCTGATAACTATGGATCATCTTTCACGGTTAGTGATAATTCTTTTGATCTTCCTTTATCAAACTATCTATCGTACAATTCTTCCGACCCACCAACATTATCCTCAAACAGCATAGGGAATCCTCCAACTGACATTTCATTATCATCAGCCTCAGCCGATGAAAATATTGATATAGGAACTGTTGTTGGGGAGCTAACAACTATAGATGCTGATAGCGGAGATTCACATAGCTACACTCTGGTTTCAGGTACCGGAGATACCGATAACACAAGTTTTTCTATCAGCAACGCAAACTTACTAACAGCCGTAGCGTTAGATTACGAAACTAAAAGCAGCTATAGTATAAGAGTACAAACTTCAGATGGCACCGATACCTACCAAGAAGTATTTACCATTACTGTAAATGATGTATATGAGGCTCCCACAAATCTTAGTGGTGAGGGATATATTAATTTTAAATCTCTCAAAACTCATTATGGTAATGGTTCAAGTTCATCTCTCAATGGAGCTAGTTACATTGGCGGCATAAGCAACAGTGCTGAAATGAACGCTGTTTTTGATATTAATCAGCCAGGCACAACTCTATATTCTAGCGGGGAAGTTTCTCCTTATGGCGGAACTGGTTTAAATGGTGGTCATCCTGGCCAATGGAATGGTAGCTATTTTGCTGTTGAATATACCGGTTGGTTCAAACCAGCTAAATCAGGTACTTACAGTTTTAGAACAAAAGCAGATGATTCATCTGAAACCATGTACAGAGAAAGTTCTAATGACAATTGGTCCATAATTACGTCTCAATATGGGTGTTGTTCTTATATCTACGGTACTGCAACCCTAGACAAAAATACTTGGTACGAGTTTAAATTCAGGTACCAAGAATATGGTGGAGGGGATTACTACTATTTCGCTTACTCATTACCACAAAACTCATCAAACCCTCAATACAATTCAATTAGCAACCAGCATCAGTTTGGTACATTTACAAATATTGACCCATCAAATAATTCAAACAATGCCCCCACTAATATTTCCCTATTAACTAATTCCGTTAGTGAAAATGTTAGTACTGGAACTACAGTGGGTGAGTTTACTTCTACTGATACCGATAGTGGAGATTCTCATACCTATACCCTAGTCTCGGGAGACGGTTCTACTGACAATGAAAGTTTCTCCATTAGTGGTGCAAACTTACTTACTGATGCCACTCTGGATTATGAAACCAAAAATAGCTACAGCATCCGTGT
>Ga0233438_10004015_pt1 | contig 13211 bp, 18 predicted proteins | sample SI_123_September_FD_182720 | JGI IMG/M metagenome (GOLD analysis project Ga0233438, IMG submission 182720) | Seawater microbial communities from Saanich Inlet, British Columbia, Canada - SI_123_September2016_10_MG | ecosystem: Environmental > Aquatic > Marine > Inlet | place: Canada: British...
TGTTGAATTAGAAGACCCTGAGGGGCATCGATGTTTGTGTCGTGCTTCCGGTAAACTAATTACACGGAAGATTCAACTATTAGTTGGAGACCGTGTCACCGTTGAACTAAGTCCCTTTGATTTGTCAAGAGGACGCATTACCTTAAGAGAAAAATAAAATGACATTACTAGAACAAGCACGGCAATTCCGTGAAGTATTCCAACAAGAATCACTAGACAATATCTCACGCTATGGTTTCATTAAAAAGAAACTGTGGGACATGCAAGTGGGTCTTATCACTGAAGAAGCAAAGGAGTTTTTAGATGCAGCTGATGAAGTATTCGCTGACCCAGAGAATAAAGAAGCGCGGCATGAACTTCTTAAAGAGCTATCCGATCTTGTCTTTGTCTGCTATCAGTTTGCTGCTGCTTTTAATCTTGATTTAGATAAAGCAATGGACCGCGTAATGGAATCCAATCTAAGTAAACTAGATGAACAAGGCAACGCTATGTTCAGAGCTGATGGCAAAGTATTAAAAGGACCCAACTATCAGCCGCCTAACTTAGCTGAATGTTTACCACGACCCACACTAATTGATTACGATACCCATGGAAAATGATCTTATTGCACGCACTGGCCGTGTTCAGAACTGGATTGATGACCCTACTAGCAGACTGCCTGTCTCATGCACCGTCTTCGTTGTTGAAGACAGCATGGAAGGACCTAATGGCATTGAAGCCAGCTGGCGTTATGTCAGCCATGGCTTACGCTTTGGTGCTGGTGTAGCTGTCCACCTAAGCAACCTACGTGCTGCTGGTGTTGACAACGGCAAAGGCTTAGTTGCCTCCGGCCCTGTCTCCTTCGGTAAGATTTATTCCTGCCTGAATGAGCAGCTGCGTCGCGGTGGCGTCTACAAAAACGGTGCTGTAGTTCTGCACCTAGATTTGTCACATCAAGACATCCTTGAGTTTATTGAAACTCCACGTCATGAAATTCCCTGGGCTAAGCGTTGTATCAACCTTAACCAAAAAATGTGGGATGACTCTAGTGAAGAAGTGCGTAATGCAATTCTCAAAGGTATCTCACGCGGTGATATCTGGCTAGCTAAGATTAGAACTGACGGCAAAGGCGAACGTATCTATGCAAACGTTTGCTTAGAAGTCTTCCTTAAGAGCCGTGGTACGTGCTTGCTTGAGCACATAAACCTAGGCGGTTGTAGGCCTGAAGATATTGTCGGTGCGTTTTCCACAGGCATGGCTGAACTCATTGAGCTTCATTCAAAAACTGGTGTTGAGAAAACTGGCGAGTATCTTTCTCAAGAAGATGACCGTCAAGTCGGCTTAGGCATGCTTGGCCTCGCTAATCTCCTTGCACTGGAAGGTGTTACTTACTCACAGTTTGGTGATGCACTGAACCATCATCTGTATAAAGATGCTGATTATTTAGTGACTCCTGAAGCTCTTAAAATTGTAAAAGCACTTCAGGAAGGAATTGACGTTGCATCTGATATTGCTAAGTCCGCCAACATGGACCGAGCATTTGCTATTGCACCGACAGCTTCTTGCTCTTATCGCTACAAGGACCGAGCAGGCTATACAACTGCACCCGAAATCGCACCACCGATTGGGCGTCAGGTTGATAGGGACAGCTCCACATTTGGCGTAGAGCATTACGACTACGGCACCGTTGAGACAGCTGACCAAGTTGGTTGGGATGTCTACAAACAGGTTGTCGACGGCATTATGGAAATGCTGATGCGTACAAATCTATGTCATGGCTACAGCTACAACACATGGAGCGATGTAATTACCTACACCGATCATTTTGTTGACGAATGGCTGTCATCTCCTCAGACAAGTATGTATTACTCACTACAAGTAATGCAGAACACTCAGGCAAAAGATGACGCAATGGTTGCACTAGATGATCAGTTTGACTTTGATTTCTCTGATATCGAAGATTCAAATGATACTGAAGCTAATTACAGCGTCTTCAATGACCCCGCACTATGTGTCGGTTGTGCAGAGTAAACACTACACCATATTCAAATGACCAAAGCAGCAACCAAATATATCCACCTCCATCAGCGCAAGCGGACGTGGACTCCCGTTCAAGTTTCAGCTGGCCAACTGCTGGCTGGTGGTGAAGAAGCAGTGCAACGTGCTCTTGCTCTTCGCAGTCTTGAGATTCCCGTAGGTGACTTTATTGCTGAAGCAATGAAAGGTGACCTGCCCGAAGGTATCGAGGCTAAAGGATGTAGAGAGCTGCTGCTTTCTAATGTAAAAGATGAAGAGAAGCATGATCTCGCACTTAACTATGCAGCTGAAGCGCATAAGATCCCCGCTCAATTTGAGAAAGAAGCTGCTCGTATTACTAAAGCGTGGCTCGAACTCGACAGACACCCTGTCCTCAAGGCAGTTGTGCTGGAGCGTAGTGTTTTCTTCGTTCTCCTCCCCATCTTCCGATTCCTCGGAGATACAGGATTACGCACCACTAGCGCTGATATCAGCAGAGACGAAACTACTCACGTCGCAGCGAACACAATCGTCTGCCAAGAGCTCGGTCTTAAGACTGACAAAGAGCTCAATAAGCTTAGGCGAGCTACGATTGCTTGGACTCTTCAATCCCTCAAAGGGGAAGCTGATCACAAACATCTCTCGTCGAACTTCTGGTTGGGATGTTCGGATAGTCTCTACACATCAGGGAAAGCTATAGGTCTTTCTGATACTAGAGCCAGTCGGATGCCTGCTTTTTTTGAGACTGCCAACCAAAATTTGCCCCAGTATGCCTGATGTCTAAACAATCAAAAGCGAAATCTAAAGCACAAGCTTATCAAAGCTATGGCGAAGCTAAACCTTATGACATTCGTGATCGTGACACGAATGCTAGAGGACGTTTTGACCCACGTTTTGACTTTCGACCTGATAAATCTAATGAAAAAACTACTCCTATTCCTACCCCTACTTCTACTTCTCCCTTTAACAGTGAGGCACCCAAGCATGGGAAAGTAGATACGCCTTTGGCTAAACCAGAGGCATCAATACAAGCACCTCCAGTTATGGACGCTGAGCCTCCTGAATTTAATCCTAGTAATGCACTGTATTACGGAGATAGTATTGCTACTGGCTTAGGTCACGGCGGTGCTCAAGGGAATAACGATAGTGATGCGATGTGGGGCAGAGGAGCTGCTGACACCCTTGCACTACTCAACAGTCGCCCTGACGGCACATTCAGAGGTCAAGACGTTGTTCTCTCTTCTGGCGTGCTTAATAGTGGAGCCGATTGGGATACTGTTAGAGCTCAAGTACGTCTGTTACAAAACAGAGGTGCAAACTCTATTCGCCTTGTAGGTGCTCCATCTAATAGTGAGCGCTTCAGTGGCTACAACGACCAACTCTCATCTATCTCAGATGAACTAGGAATTAACTTCCTTGGTGGCTACACACCAGGAGATGATGGCGTCCATTTTGACTACACAAGCTCACCCGTATATCGACCAAGAAACTAATGCTTGAATTCACAGCTAAAGAAAAAACTAAGATACAGATACACGCACAAGAAGTAGACCCTGATAACTTTGACGACAAAGGCTTACCAACTGATATACACATTGTTATGTATGTATTAGAAGGTAAGACCTTATATGACGCCGTTCGAGGCTATACTAAGGTTGATATATTTGACGCCTACCACGATAAACTCAAATCACAAAAAGGTAGTGTGTTAGATATCAGGTCCGGCTACGGAACTATCAGACCAAATCTATATGGCAAAATCAAAACTGGAGAGATTGACGAATGACTTACGGAACACCAATTTACTACGCTGAACTATTTGCAGACTTCATCGCTGATGTGCAGCATGATTCACCTCAGTTCGGAGACAACCTTGTTGCAGGCTTCAAGCTTGCTCTTGCTGACTGGAAACAGTATCACGAGCAGCAGGTTCAAGAACTAGAACGTATTGCTAACAAAGTAGATGACGAAATCGGATTACAAACAGAAGCTACTTGAATACATTGATAAGCAGCTTGATAAGCTGACTGTTAAACAATTACGAACACTTATAAATTCTTATGCACGACGCTAAGCTCGTCTGGATTACACCAGATGCTGAGAAATTAATCGGCAAGATTGCAAGGGTATCTAACCCTGCTAATGAAGACAATCCTAAGGTTGTGGGACTGCTTAAGTATCTCATCAAACATAAACACTGGAGCCCATTTGAAATGGCTTCTATGTGCATAGAGATTGAGACAACACGAGCGATTGCACCTCAAATCTTAAGACATCGTTCATTTTCATTCCAAGAATTTAGCCAACGCTATGCAGTTGCTACTGAATTCGAATTTCCACACTTACGCAGGCAAGATGTAGTCAACCGTCAGAACTCTATTGACGATATGCCACAGTCAGTCAATGAGAACTTCGGATCTGATATTGCCAATCACTTCTGTGAAGGCATGAAACTCTACGAACGTATGCTTGAAGCAGGCGTTGCTAAAGAGTGTGCACGTGCAGTTCTGCCACTGAACACTAAGACACGACTATATATGTCAGGCACTATCCGCAGTTGGCTCCATTACATTGACCTACGTAGTTGGCATGGTACCCAATGGGAGCACACACAAATTGCACTCAATGCATTAGATATCATTAAGGAACAACTACCAACAATTGCTGAAGCGATGTGGCCACAATCCCACGATTGACTATAAAACTACTTAAGATTAAGACTGATAATATCTATATCTGTCTAAATGAATTTTATAGCAGCAACCGTTGAATTCAAATCGCCCATTAATGATCCGATCAACGCTTACGGGTTGGACTATCGGGGTGCTGACGCTGTTGTGCCCGCTGGTAGCAGTGGGTCAGAGGTCAAACTTAGGCTACTTTGCTACGACAGAGCAGGTGCCAAACTCACTACCTTTGAAGGCTGGAAGCCTGGCACAAGAGCCCTAGTTACTGGCAATATTGTCTTCAGTGACGACACATCTAAGCCATTGGATTTGATTATCACTACTATTGAAACCAATATCCCTCAGGATATGTATTGCAATCAAGTCGTGCTTGGCAATGCATTCTTTGGTAGTGATGAGATTAAAGAACGTAAGAACGACCAAGTCGCTGTCAAGATTGGTACAACGCTTGATAACTCTAGTGTGACTACCTGGTTGTTCCTTGAGACACACGAATCACGTAAGAAAAAACTTACTGACCGTGTCCGTAAAGGTCGTGCCATCTGTGTTCAAGGCTATCTCCGTGAATACCGTAAAGAAGGTGGCGACAGTCCATACCGAGCAATCGTTGCTACTGACTTCAGCACACGATTGGAACAAGCACGCAAGTCGACTAATCCACAATCGAGTGGGTCAGCCGCTGGTTACACCGAGGTCGACCCCACGCCGGATTACTAAGAACACTACGCCGGGTTACCCCGGCTTTTTTAATGGGTGTGAAAAACGCCATAGGCACCTAAAAAATGATTAGAAAAAATTCGAAGCAATATATAGGCCACATTATTGCACAGTATTTCTTATATTGAGATAGTCAACAGACTATTACATATGACAATGCAAGTCCTTCCGCCCGAACTATTGGCGGACAACAAAATTACAACACAAGAACCACAACCATATTGGAAACCTAGTTCACTTAAAGATGGAGAATCTGAAGAATTTCGCCTCCTTGGATGTTACGAAACAGGGCACGCAATCACAGGCTGGCAATACGCTTCAGAAATCCAAGACCCCAAGACTGGTGACCTTAGGTTTAACGGCTATGTCGTTACTAGGACTCACCCTGGTACTCCTGCTGACATTGCCCGTGAGACCGACTGGTCCAAACCAGATAGGCCCAAAATCGACGGAAGCTACGTCAAGCCTCGTCGGTTCCTAGCTTGGGTTGCCACTTCAGCAGCACGTGGACGACTAGAAGTTTTATTCATTGAGCAGAAATCTATCCGTGATCAAATTACAGAAGTCCTTCAAGAGATTGAAGACTACACTTGGACAGACGAAGGTCTGGCAAACTTTTCGATTAAAATCAGCCGTAAGGGCGCTGGGTTGGAAACTTCATATTCGATCCTTCCAAAGGTACGTAAAGTACCGGAAAAAGTTGTTAAAGAATGGCAGACCTCACGAGATAGTATTTGGCTACCCAACTTCTTTGAAGGAAAGGATCCTTTTGACGGACGTGCAACTGACGAAAAAGGTCTCCCTGCTGGCGGACAGGATAAGCGAGGCGCTGTAGTTGCGCCAACAGTTGCTACAGCAGCACCCGAACAAGATAACACCGAGTTTTAATTATGACTAACGCACTACAAAATCTACCTCCTGAAATGCAGGAGCGGCTAGCACAAATCATGGCAGGACAAGCACCAGGTAATGCACCTGCTGCACCAACACCACCTGCACCTGTTGCAGCACCAGGACTAGTTAACCCTGGAATGATTGCACCACGTCCACCATCATTGATGGACCACATTATTGCTTTGCGGCAAGAGGTTGCGCAACTCAAAGACCAACTTGATGCAAACTCAAATGTCGTTGATGCAGTCGGTCAAGCCGTCGGAACTCTGTATCAGATGTTTCAACCGTCAGCCCAAGGCAATGTTGCAGGGCCGCAAGCTAGCCCAGGCTCAACATATAGCCAAGCATTCTCACAGAGCGTAGAACAAGACGCAGATTATTAATGACATCTTCCACAACTAATGATAAGCCTTATCGTATACAAACGAGCGCGGGGCACCGCAAATACTTATGTTCGGGTCTCTACATGCCGTCAGTTACGACGGTCCTCTCCGGTACTGAGAGTGAAAAATCTAAAGCAGGCTTACGTCAGTGGCAAGATAAGAACCCAGGTGCACTAGAAGCTGCTGGTATTCGCGGCACTGCTATTCACCTTGGTTGTGAGAACTACTTACGTGGATTAGACCCAGGTGTTCCTGAAGAATATCAACCATTCTGGAATGGACTCTCTCCTTATCTTGACTGGTTTGATACAATTCATTGGTCGGAGCGTCCGCTTCGTCCTGATTGGAATAACCTGCGTAGTGATGATAAAGAAGTTGCATATGTCTGGAGCACTGAACATTTATATGCTGGATGCCCTGACCTCATTGGAGAAATCGGTGGCGTCAAAGTCATTGCTGATTTCAAGACAAGCAACGGTCCTTACTCCGCCTTCTCACCTGACAGGGGTGACCGTGTTGGTTATGGAGGCTGGAGAAAGTTCCAGAAGTGTGCTCAGCAAATGGCTGCTTATCGATACGCTTTGAACGAACGTGTTGGTTATCTCTGTGATGTAGCTCTCATTTTGGTAGCTACTGAAGAGACTACTCAAGCAATCTTCATTGATGGAGACCAGCTTGAGCTATATGAATCTCGCTTCTTGAAGAGAGCGAAGATGTTCCACGAACTTTACCCTGAGGATGATAATAATGAAGCTGCGGATTGCAGTTCATAAAGACTGTCGCAACAAAGAAAAGCAACCAGCACATGGCTGGTTAAACATTGAAGAGAGTCTCACATGGCTACGAGGATGGGTAGAGGCTGGCTATGGCTGGTGTGCTACCCATTTTGTTGGCCGACATAGACGAGTAGATAATGCATCAGGCAGCAACTTAGTTGTCGTTGACATTGATGGGGACACTACCCTCGATGATTTCTGGAATACAGATACGGCTCGTAACTGGTGTGTCGCTACCTACACCACTGCTAGCCATACCGAATCCGAGCACAGGTTCCGTGCTTTGTTTCCGTTAGGTATGCAGCTGCAGTCCACGTCACAGCATCGCGGTGCTTATTGGCTTGTAGTCAACAGACTATTTGCTGACCTTGGTATTGAAACTATCAAAGATAACTGTGGCCAAAAGCCAGAGCGTCTTTGGTACGGCAATACCAATGCTGACTGGATGACTAATGAAGGTGCTCTTGTCCCTGAGTTCCTGCTTACTGACATTGACTATGACGACCCTACGGATTTCGTAGCGTCTGATGTCACTGACATGGATGTCAAGCGCTGCATCTGGTTGCTTAAAAACTTCCTACTTCCCTCAGAAGATGAGGAGTATGAGTCACGCTACGTGCCTGTCATGGCTGCATGTGCAGCTATAGGTCAGCCTGTGTTTGATGCATGGGTTGACTGGGTATTACGAGGTCACCATGGCGAGAAGCCTGAGAACATACAGCCATTCAAATGGCGTGGTCTCGGTAACCATAGTGGACCTGCTAAGTTATACTCACTAGCCAAGCGACAAAATAGTAATTGGTCATCACAATTACCACCAGAGTTACGCTTTGGTGCTGTTGGCTCGGCGGTAGGTTACATAGAATTTGATGACCTACCTAATTTCGATGACGTAATTAATAACCTGGAGGTGAAATTGGATCCTGAATTCGAACCAGTCCCTGATGCTTCTCAAGCTAAGAGAACTAAGGGCAGACCCAAACGTTCTGGCAGTGATGCTGCTAAAGAACGTGAAGGTGATGTAACTCAAGTCAAAGAGATACTAAGTGGCCTACGTAAGAATGAACTTACATCTGCCATTGAATATGACAACGCTCAAGGTAGAACCATTGAGCTTGAAGGTAATGACCTGGACTTGATGACTACCAAGCTTGCATGCGAGCACGGTGTCTTCATACCTGAGCAGCGCATTAAGTCTGCTATTCAGTATGCAGCTGGTAAGAATAAGTATTGTCCTATCAGACGTTACCTTGATTCCTGCTCAGCACACGCTATCCCTCACAAAGATTGGGAGCGCATTGGCGAGGTCTTTCTAGGAAACAAGCACCAGCTTTCAACGCTTGCTATGCAGCGCATGATGATTGGTGCAGTTGCTCGTGCCTATAACCCAGGCTGCTCAATGTCTTGGCTACCAATCTTGGTTGGTGCTCAAGGTGTTGGTAAGTCTATGTTTAGTCGTAGCCTTGTTCCTGAGAAGCTATTCGCTGAAGTCTCTACACCATTAGAGACATTGATGAAAGAGCAATACAGATTGCACGTTGCCTGGCTACTTGAGCTGCCTGAGATTGACCACTTCTTTCAGTCTCGTAACATCGAGAACTTTAAGAACCTAATTACAACACGTTGTGATGAAGTTAGGCGACCTTATGCTAGTCTTCCTGAGCGACTACTCCGTCGCTTTGTTATGATTGGCACGACTAATCGTAACCAGTTCCTTGTAGATAGCACAGGCAACAGACGCTTTGTTCCTCTAGAGATTGGCAGTAACTTCCTTATTCCTTGGAAGCAAATCAGTGAAGAGCGTGATTCCCTATGGGCATCAGCTGTTCAGGCCTACCGTGCAGGTGAATCATATGAATTCAACAGCGGTGAGATTGCACAGATTGCTGAATACATTCAAGAGTTCGGTGACCCCGACCCTTGGATGGAGAAGATTAGTCACTACGTCAGTCTTAAGGAAGAGGTTACAGCTGCTGAGGTTCTAACCAAAGCACTTGACCTTGACCCAAGGCAACAAGGCAGACGTGAGGCACGACGTGTCGCTGATGTCCTACAGACACTCGGCTGGCGTCGACTGAATACCTCACGTAAAGACCCTGTATCTAACAAGGTTAAATCTGTTCGTCTATGGATTCGTCCTACTGACGACCCATTAACTGAGGAAACACTCCTCCACGACTTCTAAACAATATCTTTTTTAAAAATGAAATCATCTGATATCCAGCTTGGGCTTCGCGTTCGCGTGGCTTCTAATGACTTAACTGCATTAGTTGTAGGTAAGCCTGAGTATTATACCCCCAGAGCTAAGTTAGTTCGTATAAAGTATGAGAACAGCACACGCTATGAATACATGATTAATCATCAGTTGACTGCATTGCCAACTGAAGAACAGTATCCAGCGTTGGGCGGTAGTTATGTAAACACTGAGAAACGATTCTGATATGGCTGAAGCACAACCCAATAAACGTGTTGGTGGTCATGCCTATGGCAGACGCCACATGCAGATGTCAAACACTGCTGAAGAAGGTGAGCTGTGTATCTATAGCGGTCATTCACTTGGCCGCTTTAGTTCGCATTCAATGCGATACGACAGTCATCAAGCTTGCGTTCGTTGCGTAGCTTCTGCTCGTGAAGGAATGCTTTCCTTTGATATTGACCGACTGCTTAAGAAGTATAGAAGTAAAGCACTAAAGTTCTGGTCGCAGATTGATATCGGTCAGCCTGATGAGTGCTGGTTATGGAATGGCGTTGTCAATCCTCGGACCAAGCAACCTCAGTTTGCCTGGCGTCGCTCAGGTATCTCTACCTCCACTCAACATCACCCACAACGTGTAGCTATGTGGTTCACCTGGGGTGACCTCGGTTTCACTGGTGTGAAGACTACATGTGGTGAGAAGTATTGCTGCAATCCTTTCCACCTCATCCCGCAGCACGTCGGTGTCTTCGTAGACCAAGACAGCTACATGGATTCATTCGAGCTTGCCTGTCAACTACACACTCTGCGCCAACAGGTTGCTGAGTATGTCATTGAAGAAGCAATCAAAGCTGAACAAAAGCTGGATGAAACTGCTGAGATTGAAGCACGGGCAGCGCTTCTACTCAATCCAGACACACAATTTGGAGATAGATTCGAAGCTGTCATGACTGATATGTTAGCTGGTAAACATATCTCACAAACAGAACCTGACGACCCAGGTTTATTCCGTGCTCCTACTGATAATGAGGAAAACGAAGATAACCCCACAAATGAATTTTAACTAACTTAAACTAACTAAAGAGTCATTCAATTATGTCAAGACGCACAGACTTACTTCAGCAACTTCTTCAGTCAGATAAATTTGGCGAGGAAAAAGAGAACGAGCAAAAGTTCTTAGCTGCTACTGCTGAGCTTATCCTTACCGACTTAATTAATGTTGCAATGAACGGCGTTGAGACAAAAGGAGCTGGCTCCCTTGTCATCAATCTCGTTAACGACTCCACCACTTATATGTCTGGCCATGACGTTGAGTTCGACCTAGTCGCTGCTGAACGCGAAGAAGACACTGAGATTGTGGATTTCCTACGCTCATTGATTGAAGAGATTGACGAGAATGACTGGTCTAAAAACGTATTAATTACATTGATCAGTGATGCTGGAACAAGAACATTTAGTCTCGAAGCAGGAGGGGGCCAAGAAAGCCTCCGAGCGGTCACAGCAGAATTTAGCGGATAAGCTAAAAGCTTCTGGACTTAAGCTGCCGTTATATCCCACACCTCAAATCATTGAGCGTGCTCGTACAGTCATGGGTTCAATTGACTTTGACCCTACGTCTGACCCAGTTCAGCAAGTGCTGGTTGATGCTACTTCAGTTCCATCTGTTGAAGCTAACCCACTGCAAGAACACTGGCACGGCAATGTGTTTGTTGCACCGAAGGGTGCCGTAAGAACTACAAGGATATGGTTGAATAAAACTATTAATGAGTATCGCAATCATCATATCAATAGCTTTGTATTCTTTACAAATGCTTCTGAGATTATGAGAGCAGCTCCAGTCTTACTTGACTATCCTTTCTGTATTCCATTCAAACGTGTCAAGCAGCTGCGTGCTACAGCTAAAGGCTTTGAACCAGTCTGCCCATCGACCTGGAACATCATTGTCTATGGTCCACCTGTTGATGTAACCATTACCTCAGTCGATAAGGTCTCACTGTTCTATAACAGCTTCCGTGATATCGGTCGTGTCTGCCTTAATGAATTCACTGGTGATTCATGGCAACGTGACCTTGACTATTACGACGAACGTAGAGGTAACGTCTGATGGTTAAACAGCTCTCACCTCATGCTCTGTATGACCTACCTTCTGGTAACCGTGTGCATCCTTGCCGGTTAATTCACAGAGATGGAACTATCATGTGGAGGCATGCCGTTGTCTCACCATATAACGAACTGTTCCTACCTGAAACCGAAGCACATGAAGCACACATAATTAAGACAGCAGCACGACTGGAAGAGCTGAACTGTTGGGCATCACAAGGTCTTGAACCTTGGGACTGTCTCATTCCTTTGATGTGGTACATACCTGTTCACCAGTACATTCCATTCTCCGAAGGGTATGCCTGCACGTTCAAGCATGCCTCTTTAGACACTAAAACAGTGTTAGAAAAAATCCGCCCCCATATTCAAGAGTTCGAATCTCTCTCACATGCAGACGGAAACCTTTACTTCCAAAGATGTTAGCCGGCTAACGCCGGCCATATGTCAGTCGAGTTTATTGATCAGACGATTTAAATACCACACCGCTTTCTCACAGTCTTGCTTAGGGTTGTCCTTAAGCCAGACACGAAGCAGATACTTCAGTGCTTGTCCCTGTAAGTATCCTTCTGCATTACTTGGTGCATCACTGATGGCTTGCTCAATAATGTCAATGACTTCTTGACTGCCTCTAGTGTAATGAGCAGGACTGTTGACCATATCTTTTGGACCATACCAGTTCCTGTTGATATCAATGACATCCTTACGACGTGCAAGGATTTCATTCAAGCCTTCAATACCTTCAGGGTCGATTGATTCAAAACCATCTTCCTCGAACTCATACTCCTTCCACTTGTTATACAGTTCAAATGTTTTGTACTCATTTTTGAACTTCTCGTAATCCATATGTCTCATTTAATAGCTCGCCTATCTAATATAGAAACAACCGACTCAATATGTGAGATATGCCTGCACCAAAGTCAGACCCCACCTTTATCAAGAACAAAGATAAATACTTTATGGGTCTAGCAAAACAAGTTGCTACTGGAAGCACACACCCGATTGCATCTGGTGGCTGTGTCATTATCCGTGACCGTGAGATTTGTGGTGATGGCAGAAGTGTCCTTGCTGATTGCAAGGTAGAAGTCGACTGCATTACCTACGCCATTGCTACTGCGTGCAAACGTGGCACACCTGTGACTGGAGCTGTTATCTACTCCACTCGCTATCCATTCTCTGCGTCTGTCTTTCAGTTATATCTGATGGGCATTCGTAAAATCGTAGTCCTTGCTCATGAATGGGAGCCGTATTACAAGGACGAATTCAGACGTGCAGCACGATTAGCACGCGAACTATCTATAGCTATTGAACCACTTTTTGAAGATGACGACGAACGTTTTAGCACCAACTCCAACGCCCCAACCTTTGACGAACGCGAACGGCAATTCGCAGACAAGGACCTCTATACGAGTAGCCCAGCAGAAGCAAGCGCTTTCAGCCCTACAGAACCTACAGAACAATACGATGA
>Ga0233438_10004018_pt1 | contig 13205 bp, 11 predicted proteins | sample SI_123_September_FD_182720 | JGI IMG/M metagenome (GOLD analysis project Ga0233438, IMG submission 182720) | Seawater microbial communities from Saanich Inlet, British Columbia, Canada - SI_123_September2016_10_MG | ecosystem: Environmental > Aquatic > Marine > Inlet | place: Canada: British...
TTTCTATGTTTTTGGCCGTAACTTTATAAATAGGTAATTCCCTACCCCTGTATTCCGAACCTTTTTTTAATTCGGAAATTACTTCTAAGTTGAGTGGTGTTAGGAAAGTTTTTTCTACTATAATAGAAAAAGCATTGTTTTTGCTTATCATTTCAACTGTATCGTAATCAGCGTAGGTATTACTATTATCAACTTTACGATAATAATGCTCGCCCCGAATTTTCTCAATTTTATTAAAAGAAAAATAAAGCCCAGAAACCGTCCATAAAAGCAACTGAACAGAAATAAGCAAGCTTATGTACCTATGTATTTTTCTAATGACCACGATCACCTATTCCCAAATTATCGTTAAAAATCAATTACTAACGCAAGCTCATTAAAATAATTTTATAAAGATTTACGCAGAAAATACTTAAATTAGAATAATAATTGATTAAGATTAGAAACATTGCTAACTGTCTCGAAATTTATATAGTTTATGGTGTTAAAATGACAATTCTTATCACAGGTGGTGCTGGCTTCATTGGATCCAACTTCGCCGAAAACTGGCTTAAAAAAAACAAAGGCAACTTAATCAATTTGGATAAGTTAACTTATGCTGGAAATTTAAACAACTTGTTAGCTCTAAAAAATAACACCTCCCACATATTTATCAAGGGAGATATTTGCGACACGCAACTAATAAGTGACCTATTGGAAAAGCATAAACCAGACAGAATTATAAATTTTGCTGCTGAGTCACACGTCGACAGGTCCATCCATGGGCCTGAAGAGTTTATACAAACGAATATTATTGGAACATTTCGATTATTGGAATCCATTAAAAGTTATTGGTTATCCATGAGTAAAGATAAAAAGGAAAAATTTCGTTTTCTTCATGTTTCAACCGATGAAGTATATGGAACACTCAGTAACAATGATCCAGCATTTTCAGAAGAAAATCCTTACAAACCAAACAGCCCTTACAGTGCAAGTAAAGCATCATCAGATCATCTAGTTAGAGCTTATCACCATACTTATGGCATGCCGGTGTTGACAACTAATTGTTCCAATAATTATGGTCCTTATCAATTTCCTGAAAAGTTAATACCTCTCATTATTCATAATGCTCTCAAATTGAAGTCATTACCGATTTATGGTGATGGATTGCAAATACGTGATTGGTTATATGTTACTGACCATTGCAATGCCATAGAAGCAGTATTGAAAAAAGGCAGAGTTGGAGAAGTATATAACATAGGGGGATTAAATGAGATGGCTAATATAGACATTGTTAACACACTTTGTAATATCCTGGATGATTTAAGCCCCATTCACGATCAATCTAACATTAAAAGTTATAAAGACTTGATAACCTATGTCAAAGATAGACCTGGACATGATAGGAGGTATGCTATTGATGCAACTAAGATAGAAACTGAACTAGGCTGGACGCCAACTGAAACGTTTGAAAGCGGAATAAGGAAAACGGTTAGCTGGTACTTAAACAACCCCCAATGGGTCGAAGAAATTGTCAGTGGCGATTATAAAAATTGGACTGAAAAGCAGTACAAATGAAAATTCTTCTACTGGGTAAAAACGGTCAATTAGGTAAAGAGTTGGATAGAAACCTAGCAAAAATAGGTAACCTTACCTCACTCTCCCGTTTGGATGTAGATATAACGCACTTTGATATAATAAAAAACTATATCCAAAAAATGGAACCAGATGTAATTGTTAATGCAGCTGCTTATACAAATGTAGATAGTGCCGAAACTGCGAAGGCAATGGCTTACAAGGTGAATTCACATGCAGTTTTAAATTTAGCTAAAGCATGCAAAGAAAATGATATTTGGTTAATTCACTATTCAACTGATTACGTCTTTGATGGCAAAAAGACATCTCCTTATACTGAAATACATAAAACAAGTCCCATTAACACATATGGTGAATCCAAGTTACAGGGCGAAGAGGCTATTAAGCAAATGGGTTGTAAGAATTTAATTTTTAGAACAACCTGGGTTATTGGTAAAGATGGAAAAAATTTTGCTAAAACAATGTTAAACCTAGCAAAAACTCGCAAATCATTAAGTGTGATCGACGATCAAATAGGTGTTCCCACAACACCTAGTTTAATATCTAAAGTAACAGTAACAGCCATTAAATCAATTCAACAAAATAAACCATGGCCTATTGGTATTTACAATCTAACTCCTAAAGGCTCAACAACATGGTATGGAATAGCAAAGCTAACACTTAGTAAAGCTGAAGAACACGGTATAAATTTGAAAATACTACCCTCAGAAATTAAACCAATAAAAAGCAATCAATTTAAAACATTGGCTGAAAGACCAAAGAATTCACTTTTAAATACAGAAAAGTTAAGTAGACAACTAGATTATGAATTACCAGTTTGGTCAGTAGCTCTTGCAGAAACTTTGTCAGATATAATTAAGGAAAAAAATGAGTAATAGGAAAGGAATAATTTTAGCTGGGGGGTCTGGAACACGTCTTTACCCTGCAACAAAGGTAGTATCAAAACAGTTATTACCTGTTTTTGACAAACCTATGATATACTATCCACTATCGACACTTATGACAGCTGGTATAAGAGAAATATTAATCATAAGCACTCCTGAAGATACTCCCAGATTCATCGATCTCTTAGGTAATGGAAATAAATGGGGTATTAAACTAGAATATGCCGTTCAACCATCTCCGGACGGCTTAGCACAAGCCTTAATTATTGCAGAGGAATTCTTAAATGGTTCACCTTCAGTCTTAATACTAGGAGACAACATTTTTTATGGTCATTCAATGGAGAAAAAACTTACTTCAGCAGACTCAAACAAACAAGGAGCAACTGTATTTGCTTATAGAGTTCATGATCCAGAAAGATACGGGGTCGCAGAATTCGATATTTATGGAAAAGTCACAAGTCTCGAAGAGAAACCCACAACTCCTAAGTCTAATTATGCAGTAACAGGGTTGTACTTTTATGATGAACACGCAAGTAGTTACGCAAAAAATATCAAACCATCTGAACGAGGTGAATTAGAAATAACTGACTTAAATAAAGTCTACCTCAATAAAGGATCTTTAAATTGCGAGCACATGAGCAGAGGATACACATGGCTTGATACAGGAACTCATGAAAGCTTAGTAGAAGCTGCGCAATTTGTTCAAACCATGGAAAAAAGGCAAGGGATTAAGATTGCCTGCCCTGAAGAAATAGCATACAATTATAATTGGATTAACTCTGAAGATATAACTAGATTAGCTAGTCCAATGTTGAAAAATAGTTATGGTAAATACTTAATGAATGTTATTAAGGAAACAAGTAGTTGAATATAATTAACACAGAAATAACTGACGTTAAGATATTAGAACCCACTGTATTTGAAGATGAGCGTGGGTTCTTTTTCGAAAGCTTCAACCACAGTAAATTTGAACATGTGATAGGTCAGACTGTAAAATTTGTGCAGGATAATCATTCGAAATCTACAAAAGGAGTTCTGAGAGGCCTTCATTACCAAACTCCGCCCTTCTCTCAAGGCAAGTTAGTCCGAGTTGTACATGGAGAAGTTTTTGATGTAGCGGTGGACATTAGAAGTAATTCACCTTCTTTTGGGAAATGGGTTGGAATAAAACTTTCAGCTTCGAATAAAAAACAACTCTGGATACCAGAAGGATTTGCGCACGGGTTTTTAACAATAAGTGACTCAGCTGAGTTTCTATACAAGACAACTAATTATTATCAACAGCAGTCAGAAAGGTGTATACTTTGGGATGATAGCAGCATTGGGATTAGTTGGCCAGAAACTGAAAACATTCACCTTTCAAACAAGGATAGAAATGGCATGTTGCTAAAGGATATAAAAGACTTATGTGATGATCCATTTGTGGGTGTAGAATAAAAATGCCTAATCATATTGTTTTGGATTTCGATGGTGTTCTGTTTGACTCAGCATTTGAAGCATATCAAGTTTGTCAAAAAGTAACGACTTCAATTCCTAATTTGCGAAAAAATGTAGATTATGAGGAATTCTTACAATTCCGAAAATATCTCACTGATGCATGGCAGTTTAATAGACTTTATTCAAAATTTAGCACGATCAATGACTTTACCAAATTACATGAAATCTTACCGGATGAAGAAGATATGAATTTCACTCAATCATTTTTTAAAGCACGGAAGATAATTATGGAAAATAACGAATGGGATAAACTTATGATTCCTTATAAATTCTTTTTTGAAATTAAAGAATACATAGTTAAACATCCAAGTTTATTCAAAATACTATCTACAAGAAATGAAGAATCAATAACTAGAACCCTGAACCACAACGGTATTCATAATATCCAGATAGCGGGTCAAGAAATAATACGTAAATATAGTTCAAAACTAAATACTGCCAAAGTGTTAGGTTGGGTAGGTTTTAAAGATTCATTTTCAGTATTTATAGATGATATGCCAGATCATCTAGTTCCATTCAAACAAGATGTTGATCTTTTACTTCATGCTGATTGGGGTTATGGAGAAGCAAATGAGAACTCATGCTCTTCAGATCTTTGCTCAAGTATTATAAAGTTATTATGCAAGTCTCAATCTCAATAATCAGATAGCTGTACACTTATAAATCACCTCTTATTCCATTGAAAGAAATAAAATGACGGTATTAGTAACAGGAAGTAGCGGCTTCGTCGGAACAAATTTAATAAAACAATTAAAGAAAATTGGTTTCAAAAATATAATTGGGGTAGATAAAAAACCTCCACAATTAAATCACATACTGGATCATTTTTATCAGCTTGATATAGCAAATGAATCATTTCTTGATAACATCCTTAGTCTTATACCAGATAAAATAGACTATATTTTTCATCTCGCAGCTCAAACATCAAGTCGGGTATCTGAGGAGAATAGTTATCTAGATATAACAACAAATTGCTTTGGGACATCACAAATCATTAAATTTGCTGAATTGAAGGGCCAAAAAAGTAAAATTTTTCCTAAAATTATCTTTATGTCATCTATGGCTATATATGGAAATTCAAAAATACCTTTTAAAGAAACTATGAGACCAAAGCCAAATTCTGTATACGGTATCTCAAAAGTTTTTGGAGAAATGTTATTAGAAAAATACAAAGAGAATGGTGGGGAATATATCATTACTAGGTTGTTTAACTGCTATGGCCCATACCAAGACATGACAAATGATAAACAAGGAATGCTAAGTATATTTTTGAACCAAGGAGTCGAGTTTGGTGAATACAGTGTAACTGGGTCTTTAAACCGTACTCGTGATTTTATATATATAGACGATGTAGTCAAAATCATTACAAATGAATCATTTCTAAAACTTAATGCGACGACACTTAATCTCTGCTCTGGTTTTGAAATAAGTGTAAAAAACCTCATAGAAGAGATAAGTAATCTAATTGATATCCCAAAAAATAATATAAAAATTAATCAACTAGGCAATCATGCTGGTGATACTAACAGATCACTAGGAGACTTTACAAAATTACATGAATGTTTAATAGGTTCAGAAATTAGTGATTTCAAATTAACTCCGTTATCCTCAGGGATCAGAAAATTTAAAGAGTATCTTGATGGGTTGTAGCGTAGCTTTATTGACGGGGAGAGGAAATAGCTCCTTTGCAGATAAAAATATCAGAAAAGTCAATGGTTTTCCATCATTACAATATCCAGCTGTCGCATCTAATAACTCGAATATATTTGATTGGAGCTTCTGCAGTTCAGACAGCGATGAAATATTAGAGTGCGCTGAAAAAGTAGGTTTTAAAAAAATAAAGCGCCCCCCGCAATTAGCAACAGCTCAGGCCCTTCATATAGACGTAATTAATCATGCTTTATCAGAAATAAAGGGATTTGGCATCGATGTAGATTATTTGTTCGTTTTTTTGGCTAATAACGTATCAGTCACAACACAAATGATTACAAATGCTTGGGAAATAATTTCTCACTCTGATGAGGTTACCAGTGTTGTCCCTGTCTATCGTGAATATGATCGCCACCCCCTAAGATCAATGAAAATTGGACCTAATAAAAACATAATTCCTTTTATTGATACAAAATTAGAATCCAGTATTTCATCTAATAGACAAGATTTAGATCCGTCATATTTTTTATGCCATAATTTCTGGGCAATTTCGGTGAAGAAACAATTAAATGGCTGGAATGGTAATGACCCATGGCCTTTTCTTGGCAATTTTATTGTACCATTAGAGATTGAAGAGGTACATGATATTCACAACGAAGATGACATAATCAAAAGTGAAGCATGGCTAATTAATAATAAGATAGATCTAAGCAAAACATTAGGAAAAGTATTAAACAATACTGAACATGACGATAATTACAAATCTAATTCAGTAAACTTATTCCATAATTATATAAATATGACAGAAAAAACAGAAAAAGAATTTTTCTCATTGTCAAATGGAAAAATAGCAAAAAACATTCCCACAAAAAAGCAAAACAATATTGAGGTGTATATTAAGAAAGTTATAAATAAATTAATAAATATCGTTAAACCATTTCTTTCAAGTAGACTAAAAGAAAGCATAAAAAGGCTTTTTAAAAAAATTTAACAAAGGACAGACTTTCAATGCAGCAATTAGTTTATGATCTCAAAAAAGATGGATTCACAGTTTTTAACTGTGATATAAACAAGAAGAAACTGTTTGAATTCAGAAAAAGTACATCAGACTTATTAAACTTGATAGGTGTAAAAAAACATTCAGGTACAAGACTACCCTTTGCTTTTAAATATTGTCCAGAGAGCATTAAAATTTTCGATATTTTTAGAGGCCTTAAAGAGAACATTTCTAAAACCTTAGAGTGCGAAAATTGGGTATTAACGGGCCATTGCGATTTACACAAAAACGCCTTGAGTGGTTGGCATCGTGATGATGGAACTAGTTACAATGACGGAGGGTATTTTGGAGACACTAAACCTGATTATACCACACCTGATATGGGGGTTTTTAAAGTAGCCGTTTACTTGCAATCCCATGATAAGTTTGAAGATGGCATAACAGTTGAGCCTGGATCGCACATACAAAAAGCACGTGACCCCCTTAAAGCTAAGTACTTAAACACTAGTCTTGGGCAAGTTGTTATTTTTGATCAAAGACTATGGCATACGGGTCAATTACAGGGAATACCAAACCCACTAAATACAAATAGCTATAAAGTTTTGCAAAAAATTAAAGGGATTAAATTTACTGATCAGTCTCTTGTTAAATCGTTTGATGAACAATCAATAAAAGAATTTGAAAAAATTAGAGGAAATCGAATGTCTGTGTTTTTTACTGTTCGAAGAAAAACTACTAATGAGTCGGATAGCTCTGTTACTTTCGAAAGAAATAATATGAAGAGACAGGTATTTGAAATGGCAGTTTCTGGAAGATCAACTTTTCAATCAACATCATATTTGAATGCTTCAATGCTAACAATTTCAAATGATTTAGGTGTATCATTTTCTAAATTATGCAAGATAAAGGTTTGATGGTATAATGTATTCAAAAAACATCGCTGTTTGCTATCACCTCTATTTTACTGACTTAATACCTGAATTAATCTGGATTTTTAGTCGGTTTGATAAATCTGTGAAAAAAATTGTCTCAGTTACACCAAATATAACTGATGATTATATTAATGTTATTAACAGAAATATTCCCGGTGTTGAGGTTATAAGGGTTCCTAATTCAGGTAGAGATCTAAGAGCATTTGTCGAATTTACTAAAGATGGTAAGTTCGATAATTTTGACTGGGTTTTAAAAATACATGGGAAAAAAAGCGTGCATCGTACTGACGGCGACCATATGCGCCTTAGGTGGACTGAATTTCTAGCACCCGAAGATAATCCTCTAAAATTATTAACGGATTTACCTAAAAATCTAGCAAACATACGCCTAATAGCACCAAAGGATTGCTTAATAAATCCAGCGGCTGCGAGTAATTGGGTATCAAATGCAAATTGGGTTAAAGAGATTTTATTAAGATACTCACAAAAAACTGAATTTGTAGCACCGTTTAAAGAATGGACGTTTCCAATTCTAGCTGGATCTTTTTATTGGATTTCACAGAAAGGCTTAGAGTTTTTAAAAAATCTGCCTGTAAAAACAAAAGATTGGAAAAAGTCAGAAAACACCGGACTTGGTATTGATGGAGGATTGGAGCATGCAATAGAAAGGTTACTAATTGGAGGCATAAGTACGAGTAAAAAGACGGTAAACCAAAACTTTATTCTAAGTCATAGATTGGATAATGAAACTATCTATGAAGTTTATGACACACTCGTATATGACAAAGAGTTAGTAAAAGAGATTTACCCTTTGCAAACTATACCGCATGTGAATACCTTTAAGGCAACTAAACAAGATAGTTATCTAGCACATTGGAGTATAAAGACTGAAAGAAATCGTACAAGGGTATTTTGCTTGTTTTACTCGGAATTAAACAAGTCTGCTTTAAACTTTAATTTAGAGTTAAGGGTTTGTGGGAAAAAATATAAAATATTTCAAACAGATAAACTTCTTCAGGAACTTTATTTGCCAGGCATCTGCAGCGGACAATTTAAAGCAGAATTTGAATTATATGGTGAATTTAAGATTGATGATATTAAAATAGCAGTTTCTGGGCTCATGGCCCCATTGGTAAATATACCAAAAAACCTTTTCATATTAGCTGTGAAACGGGCTGCTTTCATATCTGTACAGAATCTTTCTAATGTTCTAACTCCAGAAGAGATAAATTTAGGAACGCTACCTCTAAGTAAGGTAGTTAGAGAGTCGACGCAACTTCCGTCTCTATTTGGTAAAAAGGCATTAAATTTTTGGGAAAATCGTTTTAAATTAAACAGGCCAGATTTACATATTTTTATCATAAATAACTCATTCACAGCATTACTAGCCTCAAGAGTAATATCAAATTTAAGTATAAAAAAAGAGAATATATTAATAATTTACCACAGAATGCAATCTTCAAAATTATTTGAAAATTATAAATCGGTTAAAACACCTTTTGGTGACATAGAAGTAAATATTAAGGAAACCGAATATAAAATTATATATGAGTTTACAAAATCATTACTGATAGAACATGAAGTCTTCAGTTTTGCATTATATTCTTATCACTATTTGTCACTTTTTGCCTCTCTTATAGCATGGTCACCTAAGTGTGTGCAGTGCAACCTACTTGAAGAAGGGAACCTTAATAGTAGGCCTGCCCATGATTTTCAGAGGATAGCAACCAATAAATTCTATGAATTTCTTCCTGAAAAACTAAGTAACTATGACTCTACAACACTCAACACTTATCTATATCAATTAGCAAAAGTACAACGTTCTAATATATTTAAACAGCTAGAACTAAGGATACCCAAATATGTTTGCGGGGAAAATGTATCTCTTGAGGATACTATTTTAATAGACTCTATACAAAGAGACTACTTCTCCCATCCAAAGATGTGTTTTGGTAATTCATACTTTAGACTAAGCGAAGCTGTAAAAAAATATCCATTGTATAATGACACATCAATAGTTATGTTGAAGTCACTATCACAGAATGAACTGACATTAATAAATGAATACAAAAAAGTATTCATGGTAAATAATGACCGTAAAAAAATAGTTTTTGCAGCTTCAGCAGGAGAAAATAAGGATTTCCTAACAAAGCTTTTTGCAAAGCATAAGGATAGTTTAATAAACTTAGGAAAATTTGATTTAATATACTTAAAACACCCTGCAAGTACTAATACATCATCTGCAATGCATGATGTCGAAAAAATATTTAAAAAAGAACTTAAAGATACTTTCATGCAGCTCGACGAAGCACCAGAGGGAATAGTTAGTGATTTATTTTGTACCCAAGCTGATGGTTTAATACACTACGACTCAAGCTTAGCGAGATCAGTGTCATCAATCTCACCCGGGATCAAGCTTTTTAAATGCGCTTAACTATACAATCATGATAGCAATAGATAAAATGGCATCCAAAATATATAAAAACACTCTAAGATGGTTTCCTCTTTTATTACTAATCGTAAAAAGAGATTTTTTTAAACAGTTTAAAGGGAGCTACATCGGATTAGGTTGGATGATAATCGTTCCTATTTTATATTTAATAATATATACTTTTGTTTTTACTGAAATATTTAATGTCCGATGGGGCAATGCTGAAGATGTAAATGGAAAGATAAATTTTGCTTTATTTCTATTTTGTGGTCTTACAATATTCAATTTTTATTCAACCATAATTTCATCTGGTTGTAATCAGCTTATCTCTCAAAGAAGTACAATCATCAAAATTGCTTTTCCAGTCATCGTATTACCCATAGGGCTCACCCTTAATAGTTTAATAGCTACAATAGTTCCAATAATCCTAATTGCTCTCTTATCAATCATTTATGTTGATGGGTTTTCCTTTAATTTCATTTATGCTTTATTATTGTCCTTTCCAATGTTTTTGTCAGGCTTAAGTATAGTTCTAATTGTATCAGCAACTTCAATCTTTTTTAGAGACACAATACAAATAGCAAGAGTATTCGTTACATTTTTAATGTTCATTTCTCCAGTTTTTTATCCTTCAACATCCATCCCAGAAAAATACATTTCACTATTTTATATCAACCCGTTAGTAATACCAATTAAATCATTGAGATCGATTTTTTTAGGAACGGAACCCCCATCAGTTAATAGTATAATAATTTATTGTTTTATTTCTTTAATTTTTTTACTTTTATCCCTAATCTATTTTCTGAGACTAAAACGAGGCTTTGCAGATAGCTTGTAAACATGAAAGAGTACTTAAATGTCAGTTGCCATCTCATTATCAAAAATTGGTAAATCTTTTTCGTTGAGCAACAACCCTAGTAGAAATTACTTTCAGCTTCTTTTTAATCTTAAAAAAAACAAAAACTCAGAAAAGTTTATCGCATTAAATGATATAACTTTTAACATATTTAAGGGTGAAGCCTTAGGTATCGTAGGCTCCAACGGATCAGGGAAAAGTACGTTACTCAAAATTATCTGTGGTGCCCTTGAGCAATCTGAGGGTGTGTATCAGGTCGATGGAAAAATTGCTAGTTTATTGGAGCTTGGCTCCGTATTTAACCCTGAATTTACTGGCACGGAAAATGTTAGATTAGCTGCCGCAATTTATGGTCTAAAAATTCAAACTAATGACCCTACCTACAATAAGATAATAGATTTTTCTGGTCTTGATCCCTACTATTTAAGCATGCCTGTAAAAACATATTCAAGTGGAATGATGCTGCGGCTGGCTTTTTCAATTATTATAAATATTAAAGCAGATATAATTATAGTAGATGAAGCATTAGCTGTTGGAGATGCATACTTTAACCAAAAATGTATAGATTTTTTTAAAGATTTTAAAAAGCAAGGAACTTTAGTTTTAGTAAGTCATAGTGTAGGAACAATTCAATCTATGTGCTCAAGAGTGGTTTGGATAGAAGGCGGAAGCATTCAAAAAATCGGAAGTCCCAAAGAGGTAATAGAGCAATATACAAATTACCTCTTTTCAGTTAAGGAAAGAATAAAAAAACAAAGAGGAGTTAAAAATAATAGACCAAATAATATTGTAGAAAATATTGATATCTGGAAATCTGAAGATAATTCTGTTGAATTAGTAGATGTTTCCTTAATAGACAAAGTTGAAAAGATAAAAACATCATTAGTTTCAAGTAAAATGAAAGTTAGCTTAAAAGTGGAACTTTTAATAAAATCTAAACTTAACGAAATTATAGTCGGCTTTTATTTAAAAGATAAAAATGGTCTAAATATTTTTGGTGATAATACTTTCGTTAAATACCTTAGAGAACCTATTTCAGCATTTGCAGGAGACAGATTAATTTGTAATTTTGAATTTATATTTCCTAGAATGCCATTGGGTGATTATATAATATCTGTTGCTTGCGCTACTGGAAGTCAATTAGATCATGAAATTAAACTATGGGCGCATAACGCATTATCAATTTCAAATATAGAAAATCACTTTTCAGTTGGTTTAGTTGGCTTAGACTCACTAGATTGCACAATTCAGAAAGTTTTAAAGAAATAGTTATGCACCCCTCTTCTAAACAAAACTTTGATCTTTTCTGCGATGTATATTTGGAAATCCTAAAACCAAGAAAGATTCTTGAGATTGGTAGTTTAGATGTAAATGGATCTATAAGAAATACTTGTCCAAAATATGCTGAGTTTGTTGGGGTTGATCTCGAAGCAGGACAAGGAGTTGATATAGTAATTGATGATCCTTACTATCTACCTTTTCCAAATGGGACCTTTGATTGTATTGTTGCATCCTCTGTATTTGAACATTCAAACTTTTTTTGGGAATTATTCAACGAAATAATGAGAGTATTGAGTCCAAGGGGCTTAGTTTATATCAATGCGCCTTCAAATGGAAAAGTACATCGTTTTCCAGTTGATGCTTGGAGATTCTATCCAGATGCTGGTTCAGCTATGGTTGAGTGGTCTCAAAAAAAAGGACACAATAGCCGTTTGATTGAATCATATATATCTGAACAAAAACCAACTAATAATCCAGATACACAATGGAATGACTGGGTTGGAATATTTACAAAAGATACCAAAAAAAATAAAATAATTAATTATCCAGAAAATATACACTCAAAATTAAGTAATTTTATTGGGTTAAGGACTGCAGATAAGAAAGTTAATATTCCAACGTTTGAGGACACACAGGACTTTTTAATTAAAGTAAATCAAAAAAAACAACTAGAGAAATCATTAAATATAAATAAAAATTTAGAAAAAACACTAACACAAAAAGAAACGAAGCATCAGGAACACTCACAGCAGATGCACAGCCGTATCGAAGAACTTAAAGCTAACCTTGAGACCACTAAAACTATTCATAAAAAGTCCAAACAAGACCTGAATAGTGCAATCAAGAAATTAGAAAAAACACTAACACAAAAAGAAACGAAGCATCAGGAACACTCACAGCAAATACATAGCCGTATCGAAGAACTTAAAGCTAATTTAAAAACACTAACACAAAAAGAAACAAAGCATCAGGAACACTCACAGCAGATGCACAGCCGTATCGAAGAACTTAAAGCTAATTTAAAAACACTAACACAAAAAGAAACGAAGCATCAAGAACACTCACAGCAGATGCACAGCCGTATCGAAGAACTTAAAGCTAA
>Ga0233438_10004019_pt1 | contig 13202 bp, 7 predicted proteins | sample SI_123_September_FD_182720 | JGI IMG/M metagenome (GOLD analysis project Ga0233438, IMG submission 182720) | Seawater microbial communities from Saanich Inlet, British Columbia, Canada - SI_123_September2016_10_MG | ecosystem: Environmental > Aquatic > Marine > Inlet | place: Canada: British...
TTTGATACTGCCTTGTCTCCAATCTATAGAGTAGGTATGAAACGCTGTTGGCGTACTTAAATTTGTTGGGAGTCCATAGCTGGCGGTTGATCCGTTATGTTCCCAATGGCAGGTCGCTTGCACATATGTTTTGTCTGCGAATTGCTCCATGATATCAATCTCGCCACATTTAGGCCATCCTACGGAGCTGTTAGAAAAGTTGTCACCTAACATCCACAGCGCTGGCCAAGTCCCCGCTAGAGAAGGAAGTTTTGCACGAATGTCAATGCGGGCATATTTAAAATCGACTTTATTTTGAGTTGTAATACGCGCAGAAGTATAGGTTCCGTTCGGTTTTTTCAAAGCCGTTATTTTCAAAATGCCATTTTCTTTCACGATATTAGCACTACTAGTGGAGTAAACTTGTACTTCTTGGTTCCCCCAACCACCGCCGCCGGTTTCATAGTTCCAAAATTGGCTGTTAATGGCTCCATTACCATCAAATTCATCAGACCAGACTAGTACGTCATTATTTCCAGACCCTTCAATTACAACAGGATTAGAAGGTGTGTTGTTTTGATTTTCATCACTAGAAGAACAGCCTCCTGAAGCTAACCCTATTAAAATTGTAAAAAAAAGAGTGAAAGTATTTGAGTTTTTCATAGTTACGAATTTAAGGAAATTTAAAAAAAAGATGAAATTTCGTTTTATTTTTTTAATTAATTTCAATTTAATTAATTTGATACTTTAAATTTAGGATACTCTGTAAGTTCACCATCTTCTTGTATGGATTTCACATTCCGTTTTGTAGTACTAATTGAAATACTACGCTGCCTACGTCCCAGCCTATAAAAAAGCTACTGAGGGTTGAAATATGCTCATTCTGTAAGAAGTTGATGTGAATTTCACCACACTGTTTTGGAGTCCCTTTATAAAATTAAACATCCCCCATAAAATATATGGAGGATGTTCATTTATAAAATCAATAGAGTTTTAAATACCTATTGTCTTGCTAGTTTGAACGACCAGTGTCCTCCATCTTCAAATTCGATATCTAATTCTAAGGTGTTTCCATCTTCAGAAAGTGCCGCCATATACGTAACTGAATCGGGTGCATCTGCTGGACTTGTGAGCTGTGTGCCATTGACTGCTTTAGCCAAACCTAAATAAGCGCCAGTTCCATTAATTGTAATGGTTCCTGCTGCTTCATCATACGAATAGGTAGCTGATGCTGTTCCATCGTGTGGAGCAACCGGTGTGCCGCACCCTTCTGCTGCTGCACCTTGCCAAGTTTCAATCCAAGTTTCTGATCCGACAACATTTTGGAACGAACCGTCTGTATTAAATATATATTCATCATCAAATAAACATGCTCTTGTAGTCACATCATCTGAAGTGTTTGACCACCAAGAAATATTGTCCAATTCTGGACCTACTCCAAGTGCACCTGCTTCTGGAGCTAATTTCCAAGTACCTTCAACACCTTCTGGGATTACATCTTTTACAAGTTTAAACGACCAGTGTCCTCCATCTTCAAATTCGATGTCTAATTCTAAGGTGTTTCCATCTTCAGAAAGTGCCGCCATATACGTAACTGAGTCTGGGGCATCTGCTGGACTTGTAAGCTGTGTGCCATTGACTGCTTTAGCCAAACCTAAATAAGCGCCAGTTCCATTAAGAGTAATGGTTCCTGCTGCTTCATCATACGAATAGGTCGCTGATGCTGTTCCATCGTGTGGAGCAACCGGTGTGCCACACCCTTCTGCTGCTGCACCTTGCCAAGTTTCAACCCAAGTTTCTGATCCGACAACATTTTGGAACGAACCGTCTGTATTAAATACATAGGTATCATCAAATAAACAGGCTCTTGTTGTCACATCATCTGAAGTGTTTGACCACCAAGAAATATTGTCTAATTCTGGACCTACTCCAAGTGCACCTGCTTCAGGCGCTAATCTCCATGTTCCATCAAGTGCTGAAGGTGCTGGAGGGGCATCTTTTACAAGTTTAAACGACCAGTGTCCTCCATCTTCAAATTCAATGTCTAACTCTAAGGTAAGCCCATCAGCTGAAAGTGCCGCCATATATGTAACTGAGTCTGGTGCATTTGCTGGACTTGTGAGCTGTGTGCCATTGACTGCTTTTGCCAAGCCTAAATAAGCTCCAACTCCATTAATTGTAACGGTTGATCCGCTGTATTCGTAAGTAGCTGTCGCAGTTCCATCATGAGGAGCCACTGGTGTTCCACACCCTTCTGCTGCTGCACCTTGCCAAGTTTCAACCCAAGTATCTGCTCCAAGAACATTCTGGAACGAACCGTCTGCACCAAATATATATTCATCATCAAATAAACACGCTCTTGTTGTCAAATCGTCGGTTGTGTTTGACCACCAAGAAATATTGTCCAATTCTGGACCAACTCCAATTGCACCTGCTTCAGGCGCTAATCTCCATGTTCCTGTTAAAGCATCTCCAGTTGGTGGTGCTTCTACTATGGTTACTGTATGTTCTTTACTAATAGACACGTCTTCTTGTCCTGGAAAAGAGGCCGTAACAGTAATCGTATAAGTGGCTGTCTCATTTGGATAATTATGAATTACCATTGGACCGCTTGTTTGATATACATCTGTGTCGTCATCGGCAGTTGCTCCAAAATCAACCGTATATACTACTCTGTTGTCACCTGGAACTGTTGAGGCAAGTACCCCTGTTCTATTTCCGTCAGCGTTTAGAGTTGCAATTACAAAATCTAAACCTCCAATGGTGTTTGTCATATCGTCATCTTCATGACAAGAGATCGTCGTGCTTAATAAAAGCACTAATATCAGATACATTCCGTTTTTTAATAATTTCATTTTTTTAATTTTTTGAGTTAATAATTTTTAATATCCTTGGTTTTGTCCCCATCTTTCTACTGCGTTGGCTAGTTCTAGCTCGATCAAAGGAATCGGGAATACTTCATTTTTGTTGGCTGTAAATCCAGGAATTGCAGCCGCGGCTTGACCAGTTCTAACAAGGTCAAAGAAACGGTGTCCTTCTCCTGCTAGCTCTTTACGTCTTTCTGAATAAATAGCTTCCAGTATATCACCTTCAGCTGCTGTATAGTCATGACTGTTGTCTCCGTAAGCTCTGGCTCTGACTTGGTTTAAATAGGTTTCAGCATTGGCGCCTCCACTTTGGGCATCTGCTTCCGCCGCCATTAATAAGACATCGGCATAACGAATAGAACGGTAATTGTTTGCAAAATTTAAAGGATCTGATCCTGCTCTATCATCGGCTTTACGTGGGATGTATTTTTTATTGAATAGTCCTGTATCGTCTCTTCCTTGAGAATAGGAGTCTTGCTGATCTCTTAAATCGTAAATCGTAACATCTCTTCTGGCGTCGTCCTCATCGTAGAGGTCGTATAATTCTTGTGATGGCAAGCAAAAGCCCCACCCTGTTACAAATTCTGAATTATCATAAGGCGATCTTGGACCACAAAATTTAGGGAAATAACTTCCTTCACTACATATGATACAATTCCATCCTGCTGGCTCTACTCCGGTATATTGGATTTCAAAGACAGATTCTGAACCATTTTCAGCACTGGTTTCAAATAGGTTTAGATAATCGTCCCCGGTTTTTAAACTGTACTGCGAGCTTCCAATAACGTCTGAGAATGCAGATGCTGCATCTGCAAACTTATCATCGTCGAAGGTTCCATGGTATAAATATACTTTTCCTAATAGGGCTTGTGCAGCGCCTTTTGTTACCTTATAAACATCACTTTGTACGACTGGCAAATTAGGAATGGCTTCTTTTAAGTCTTCTTCAATTAAACTGTAAACGGCCGAAATACTACCAACTCTGTTGATGTCGTATTGCTCACCAATAATTATACGTTGATCTACAATTCTATTGACTCCGCCGCGCGTTTCTACCTTTAAAGGAATGTCTCCAAAATGCTTGGCTAACTCAAACGCATAATAGGCTCTTAAAAAGTATGCTTGTGCAATGATTTGCTCCCTCCCACTAAAATCTGTTTTGTCTTTAAATTCTAATAAGTAGTTTGCTCTGTTTAGACCTGCATACATTAAGTTCCAAATGTCTCTTAATTGATTGTTGTCAGAAGGTGTATGAATCATTTGATTCACATTTTGTATGGTGGGTTGATCGTAGTTAAACGAATCTCCACCCGCAGCGTAATCATCGGATGCTGCGACTCCAAGTAATACATTCCAAAAAGAGGATTGTAACATGTCGTAAGCTCCAATTAACGCGCTTTCATATTCTTGCTCATTGTTGAAGTAGTTGTCCGCATCTGGACCAATCGGTTCTACTTCAATATAATCGTCACATGCTGTAAAAAACACAAGTGAGAATACCATTACTGTTTTGAATATTTTTTTCATAGTATAATTATTAAAAGTTTAAATTAATACCTAAAAGGTATGAGCTTGCTACAGGGTAGAAGCCTTTATCGATACCAGAACCTATTGGGGCTCCGTTGCTTGCTGAAGGATCGTAACCTAAATAATCTGTAAGGGTATATAGATTGTTTCCTGAAAGATAAATTCTGAATTTATCTAATCCGAGGCTGGATAATACTTTAGCATTGAAAGAATAGCCTATTTGAACGTTTTGTAAACGTAAGAACGATGCGTCTTCTACATAAAAATCTGAGAATAAATCAGTATTTACAGATGCACCAGCCACAGCTCTTGGCACTGTATTGCTTGTTCCTGTTCCTTGCCATCTGTCTAGCATATAGGTTCCTCTGTTGGCGTATAAATCTTTACGCTCGTAATCTCTTACCATGTCATTTCCGATAGAAGCAAATGCATTGGCACTGAAATCAATATTCTTATACGTAAAACCGATGTTAAAGCCCATCGTAATGTCCGCTAAAGGATCGCCAAGGTTTGTTCTATCATCTGGATCTATATAACCGTTGCCATTTGTATCTACGAATTTTAAATCTCCTGGTGCGACACCATCATGATATTGTCCATCTATGGCAGCTGCAGGAGCATTCGCGTTTAAAGCGTCAATTTCTGCTTGTGTTTGGTATATCCCGTTTGTTTGGTAGCCATAGAAATACCCCATTGGCATCCCTGCTTGCATACGAGAGGTTGTTTGGCTAATACCAACTCCAAATTCTCCGCCATTTACAATTCCGTTTCCTCCGACATCAACAGACAAAACTTCGTTTTGTAGCGTTGTGAAATTAAACCCAACATTAAAATTAAAGTCTTCGCTAAGGTTGTCGTTGTAGTTGATGCTAAACTCTACTCCTTTGTTTTCAACCGAACCAGCATTGACGATTGGTAGGGCTGAACCTGGAGCTGCTGCTCCTAATAACCCAGAACCGTCTGGGGCAATGAGTAGATCTTCTGTTACTTTGGAATACATATCAGCAGAGATGGATAGTTTATTGTTGAATAAAGAAGTATCAAAACCAAGGTTTTTAGATACTTGCTCTTCCCATTTAATGTTTGGGTTTCCAATCAGACCAATGGCAACACCATTTAGTAAGTCAGAAATTCCATTTGCATTTCCTGGATCGTAAGTTGCTTCTCCTGTTAAAAGAGAGGTATATCCAAACAATCGGATTTTATCATTTCCAATAACTCCGTAACTTGCTCTTACTTTTAAATTATTGATCCAAGAACTATCTTTTAAGAATTCCTCTTCAGAAACATTCCACCCCACAGATCCTGATGGGAAATATCCGTATTTATTATTTGGTCCAAATGCAGATGAACCATCTCTTCTCATGACTGCTGAGAGTAAATATTTTTCTTTGTAGTTATACTGCACTCTTGTAAATATTGATGAAAGATTTTTTTCAAAAACATTGTTACCAATGGCTATTTCAGAAGGAATAAAACGTGGGTTTATAACCTCCATGTCTGCAATAGTTTGGTCTGGATTGTTGGTTGCTATCGTAGTTGATCCTTGATAGCCATAAAACTCTCCTTCTTCATGCGAAAGAGAGGCTCCTAATAAAACAGTTAGATTGTGTTTTTCGTTAAACGTATTTTCATACGTTATATAGTTATCCCAAATGTAATCGTCATAATCTGCACCATGGTCCACAACTTCATTTCCTGTTAAATTCGCACCTCTACTAGGTCCATAATTCACTTCAGGTCTAAAGATATCATCTCTTACATTGGCATGATTCATTTGATATTTAGAACTTACTGTGAATTTATCTAAGAACGTATAATCGACTCCTAAGCTTGCACTTATTTTATCAACACGAGCCGTATTGTAAGAGTTTTCTACTTGTGCTAAAGGGTTGATAATTTCTATCTGTCTGATGTCTTCAACTAAGGAATAGTTTCCGTCAGCATCCGTTGTTGCTAAGTTTGGATTGATATTGACTGCGTTGTATAAGACTGCTCCAATACCTCCTTCTGGGAGGTTGTTTTTTTCTGATACTGTATGCAGTGCTGTTGCTGTTAGTTTTAAATTATCTAAGATGTTGTATTGATAATTTAATCGTGCAGTGAGTCTGCTAAAATTAGATTTTCCTAAACCTACAATACCGTCCTGATCTAAATAAGACACTCCAAAAGAGTAGGCTGATTTTTCTGTACCACCACTGGCACTCAAGTTCACATTTGATATGATTGCAGTTTCAAAAACCTCATCTTGCCAATCCGTACCCGTTTGTGGGTACACATAAAACTCTGGGTTTAAAGGATCGTCAACGGCATCATTTACGTAAATCGCAAAATCTGTTGGGCTTAATAAGTCCAATTTTTTACTCGTCTGTTGAATCCCTGTGTAAGAATCAAATTGAAATTTTAGTTCAGCATTTTTTCTTCCTGATTTGGTTGTAATTAAGATGACCCCATTTGCGGCTTGAACCCCATAAATACCTGCGGTTGCATCTTTTAGTACATTAATACTTTTAATGTCGCTTGGGTTGATAGCAGACAAATCTCCTACTCTAATCCCGTCAACTAAAATTAAAGGTGCACTGTCTCCGTTTGTAGAGACTCCACGAATTCGAATGTTTGAACCGGCACCAGGCGAACCTGAACCAGAGGTTACATTGACACCCGCCACTTGGCCTTGTAAGGCTTGTTCAACTCTTACAGGATTTAGTTTCTCAATTGCTTTGGATCCTAAAACTGTAACAGCTCCTGTGACTTCCTTTTTCTTTTGTGTGCCATACCCAATCACAACAATTTCGTCTAGAGTTTCGTTGTCTTCATCTAGTGAAACATTCATGTTTACCGATGCTGATAATTCTTTAGTTTGAAACCCTATGTAGGTGAAAACTAAAGTCGCATTTGGTTGAACGTTTGTGATGGTAAAATTTCCATCAAAATCAGATACAGCGCCATTGCTTGTATCCTTGACAATAACGTTAACTCCTATAAGAGGGAGCCCGTCAGCGCTTGATTTTACTGTCCCGCTTACTGTTGTATTTTGAGCAGATGCTGTAAAAGCAAACGCCAAAGTCATCAGTACGGAATAAAATATTTTTCTCATAAATATTGGTTTGTATTAGTTTTTTATAAACTTACGATAACCAATTGCTAATTCCGTAAAATTAACCGCTACAAATAATATACAACTCAAAAAAAGTGTATGAAATTTATTGAAAAATTACTTTTATAGGTTGTAATTGATGATTTTGAAATCTATAATAGATTTAAGAATACAACAAAAACTACATTGTTGTAGGGGGTATGTATAGGTAAAAAAGAGGGTTGTAGGGGTTGTTATATTTCTAAAATATAATTTGTTAAGCTAGATTCGTGTGGTAAATCCATTTTTTTTCGCAATCTGTATCGTTTAACTTCAACACTTCGCGGAGAGATATTTAGTAGTGGCGCTATCTCTTTGGAGGATAGGTTTAGACGCAGATAAGCACACAAACGAAGGTCGTTAGGGGTGAGTACTGGATGTTTTTCTTTAATAAGTTTGAGGAAGTCTTTATCGGCATTATTAAACGCTTCTTCAAATAGTTTCCAATCATCTGTATTGTTTAAATTCTTGTCGATAATTCGAATCACTTTTTTAATGTCCTGTTGATTATCTTTCTCTTTCAGCTCAGTTTTGATACTGTTTAAGAACTCATTCTTTTTAATCAAACTCATTGTAGAAACGGCTAGTTCTCTGTTTTTACTTTCAATATCGAGTTTTAGTTTCTCATTTGCTAACTGCATGAATTTTTGAGAGGTTTCAAGCTCTTTGAGTGCGAGTTGTTCCTGAGATTTTTGAAGAAGAAGTTGTTGTTGTTTTCTGTAATAACTTCTGTATAGGTTATGAATTAGAATCCACAAAACGATAAAGATAATTACATAGATTGTTATTACCGTATTTGAAAGGTACCAAGGCCGATCAATTACAAAGGAGTAGGAGGCGGCATTGAGTGTTTCGGAGTTGCCTATTTTGCCTTTAACTTTAAATTCATAGCTTCCATAAGGAAGGTTTTCAAATACTTGATATGAATCCGATTGCCAATCAGACCAGGAGTCGGACCATCCTATTAATTTGTAAGAATATTTTTTACTAACAATGTTGTCGTAGTGTGGAATACTGTAGTTTATATAAATATTGTTACTTTCAGAATCTAGCATTATTGGGTTTGTAGAATCGAGTTGGAATTTATCTTCATTAATTTTACTAGCCTGAACAGAATTTATTTTTAAATTATAAAGATGATTCGGTTTTGGAGTATCTGAGTTGAAAATAAAATAACCATAGGCAGATCCTAAAAGGTATTCATTTGTGCCAATTTTTGTAAGGTTTTCAAAACCAGAGACAACTTTTTTAAAGTTTGATATTGCAACTGGAATTATTTCAACTTTTGGTGTTTGTGTTACGCTCCCCGCACTAATTATTAAGATATTATCATCGGCAAAGCACCACTTAAGACCTTCAGAGTCCTTGACATCCATAATGGTTGTTCGTGTTGAAAAACCCTTTAAAACTTCTTTGAAAGGTTTTGATTCTGCAAATGATTTATCTGTAGAGTTAAATTTATAAACGTCTTCAGAGGATGTGTAGTAATAGTTTTTAGAGAATTTAATGAAGTTTGAGCCATTCCCCTCGGTCATCGGCGTCTTGATTGAAACTTTCGAAACTGCTGTTAAATCACTGTTTAAGGTGAGTTCATATAAGCCTCTTAATTCATGGTTAACGTATATATGTTTTCCTATGTATTGATAAAAACGACTTGATATATCAAACCCTTTAATTTTGTTTTTAAAACGCCACTTCCCTTGTTTCTTCTCCAAAAGACTTAATCCGTTATAATTTCCTTGTAATATGATATTTGGATTCTCTTTTAGAGGTTTAAAGTCCCATGAACCAAGCGATTGATTTATACTGTACTGTAATTTTTTATTTTTAATTAGTAAGGTTCCGCGATCGTGTCCACAAAAAATCTGGTTATCAATGACTTTAAGGTTCCACACCTGACCATTTGTGCCTTCAATAAAAGTAAAGTCAGACTTTGTATCTCTACGTTTATAAAACAGTCCTTGGTTAGTGCCTAGGTACAAATGATCTTCGAATAATACAGAAGTATAAACTGTTCCAATGGCACCTTTTGTATCATTATAAACAACAAATTGAGAGGAAAGATTTATGTGGCTGATCCCAATATCGAGTCCTAACCATAAGTTATTTTGATAATCTTCAAAAACCGATAATACCGTATTATTACTGAGGCCTTTCTCAAAATTAAGGTCGTATTTAAGTATGCCTTGTGGGTCTAAATGATAAAGTCCATTTGACACAGTTCCAATCACAATACTGTTGTCACTTAACTTGGTAGCACTATAAATTGTAAGTGAATTCAAATTTACTTTAGGATCTATTATCCATGGTGTTAGTTTCTTGTTTTTCAAGAAATAAAAACCATTAGATGCTGTCATTACTAGGAGTTGATCTTTATGTTCAATTAAGCCAGCAATATTACCAGATTTCAACCTTGGGTCATCGCTAACAAGCTCTACAGTCCCGTCAAGTATTTTGTATATTCCTTTGTTTAACTGGTTGAAAAATAATACGCCTTCCACCTCAAATATATTTGAGATGACATAATCGGATTCTATAAACGTTGTTTCTTTTGTTAGTTCATTAACTAAATAAATTCTAGAAAGAGATTGAAATATTAACCAATTATCTAGTTTAATAATATCCCAAAACTGTTCGTCTTCGGCAAGTTCAATCTCAAACTGATCTACTAAAGAGGTGTACTCTAAGATGCTTTTATTATTTCGTTTCCAGACTCCAAAATCCATGTAACTTCCTGTGTAAATTAGGTCGCCAATTGCCTTTACAGATCTTACAATAGAATTATCTGGCACGGGATAACTGTTCCAATTCATGCCATCATACTCCAATAATCCAGAATTATTGGCAAAATACATGGTTTGATCAGAGGTCTGAGAAATACTCCAGTTTTGATTTTGAGCACCATAGGCGTCTGGATTATAGGCCATTACAGGGGGATGCTCTTGAGCAGAGATCACGAAAGTGACTAATAAAACTAAAATATACTTAATAATCCTCATAGTAAAAATAAAGGCCCAAGATAATGAAAATTTGAAGTTTGAGCTAATCGAAAGGATGGATAACTATTAGGGCTGGATATATAGAGTGTTTCGAAAATAAAAATTACCTGATATTTAAAAAGGAAACTAAATCTTCTTTTCTTCGTTTAGCAACGGGCAATATAATATCTCCTAAAAGTTGACAGTTGCTTCCATCTGAATTATTGATATTAATAATATACTTAAGGTTTATTAAGTACTTTTTATGGATTCTGAAAAAAAACTTTGGAGCTAAAATCTTGTCATATTCTCCTATGTTTTTAGAGACAAAGAAGGTTGAATTATCAGTAAGGTGAATTATTGTGTATCTTCCATCTGATTCAAAATATAAGATATTGTCTATTTTAATGAAGTCTATTTTTTTTGTGGAAGGAATTACTGAACCTATACTCAAGTTCAATATTATAGTTTTCCGAGAATGCCATTTCATCAAAACTGCCTAAGAATTCAAAAGGATTCTCCTCCCCTGAACTGTCAACTAAATTTAGTCCTAATTTTAAAATTAGTCCTTTGTGAGTGTCATTTATTGAATGTGTTGATGTTCGATCTTGAGCTTGCATTGACACAAGCCCTCCAATAAAAAATAAAAATAGTGTAAATTTTTTCATTCGAATTTGAGGTTTAATTAGCATTAGAAGCACTTTAAATTTAATTAGGATAAAGTGTTTTCATTTCATGTATTTATCAACAAAGAAAGGTAGCTTAGAGGTAATACACTAGCTCAATGTAACGAAAGGCTAATTGATGTAATAAAAGGCTTGTTGACGTAATAAACGGTCAAGTCAGCTTGTGGAAAAATAGCTTTTAATTTATTTTTTTTACCTTTAGGATGTGAAAGACTTAAAATACCTTTTTGCCTATACCGTACCACTTTCAGCATTCATTTCATTTGAATCCGTGGGCTTAGGAACGTACACTTCCATTATTTACGCTTTTATAATACTTCCATTTCTAGACCTCATAACTGGAAGTCAATCTAAAAATCTATCCAAAGATGAAGTGAATAACAAAAAATCCAAATGGATTTTCGATATCATGCTATATTTAAATTTACCCATCGTATTTGGTCTTTTGTGGCTTGTTTTTTCAAGAGTTCAAACACAAGAATACGCTGCTTATGAGCTGATTGGACTCGGTCTTTCAGCAGGAATTTTATTAGCAACGAACGCCATTAATGTAGCGCACGAACTAGGACATAGAACCCCTTACTTCGAAAGATTTATGAGTAAATGCCTGTATATGCCCTGCCTGTATATGCATTTTTATATAGAGCACAACTTTGGCCACCACATGAATGTTGCGACTCCAGATGATGGTGCAACAGCTAAATACAACCAAACAGTATTTTCGTTTTGGATTAGCTCTGTTACAAAACAATATATAGATGCTTGGAAGCGTCAAATGAACCTCTTAAAATCTAAAAACTGCTCATTTATTTCTGTGAAAAATGACATGCTATGGTATCATTTAATACAACCCATCTATCTATTTGGAGTGTTATATTTCTTTTCACTTGATGTCATGCTATTTGCCGTCGGTATTGGGGTGGTGTCTTTTCTGTTTTTAGAAAGCATCAATTATATCGAGCATTATGGATTGAGACGATTTAAAACGCCCTCAGGAAGGTACGAACGTGTCCAACCGCATCATTCTTGGAATTCTAATTTTAATATTGGGAGAATTGTTTTGTATGAGCTCACAAGACATAGCGATCACCACTTTAAATCCTCTAAAAAATACCAACTTCTAAACAGTTATGAACAAAGCCCTACCTTACCTTTGGGATACCCCGCTTCTATTCTCTTGAGTTTCATTCCGCCACTTTGGTTTAAAATTATGAATCCATTAGTGCCTAAAGAAATGAAAACTAGCTAAAAGCTGTTCAATACTCTTTAAAAAATTAATTGAACTGTGTTCGAAACATATTACAAATTTTGTAGGGTGATTATTCAGGAATGTCTAAAAAAGAAACCTGTTTAATTCTTTTATCATTTTTGTTCTTTGAAAAAACTAAAACTTTTCTTTTTGCGTACTTACTACTAACCTCGTCTATTCTTGTTAGTGTTAATCTGAGTTTTTTTATCCTTGATTCGTAGGATAGCGAAGGTTCGTAAAAGTTAAGAATATTTGGAAATGTTACTGGTTGAGGATGTTGATCTAAAATGAATTTAAAAATTTTAAATTCTTCATCATTAAGTTCGTTTTGTATTTGACCTAAATTATATAATAATTTATTTTTAGTCAATTTTATGGGTTTCAAGATGATGATGATAATTAAAAATATCCCCAAACCGATTATCAAATATAAATAATTAGAGGTTGGGTTGTAAAGTTGTTTTGAGACTTCGGCCATACCAATAAAATTTGCAGCGCTAATAAAACTAAATTGCTCGAAACCCGACTCGTGATTAGTTACAGGAAGCAAAAATAAGTCACTATTGGGATTATAGTTAATGCGACAGAACTGTTTGAATTTAAATACAAAAAACTATTTATTAAAACTAAAAAGATCACTTCAACAATTAACGAAATTTATCTGTTTATTTAAAATGGCCAAAAAAACATCCATTTAAAAAAAAAGCCGCAATTAGCGGCTTTTTGTTCTATCTAATTTAAAAAAATATTCTTTAAATAATTAAAAATTATATCTCAAAA
>Ga0233438_10004021_pt1 | contig 13199 bp, 18 predicted proteins | sample SI_123_September_FD_182720 | JGI IMG/M metagenome (GOLD analysis project Ga0233438, IMG submission 182720) | Seawater microbial communities from Saanich Inlet, British Columbia, Canada - SI_123_September2016_10_MG | ecosystem: Environmental > Aquatic > Marine > Inlet | place: Canada: British...
AGCAGCGGCTAAAAAGGCTTTAGAGGCTCGTTATCCCGGAGCTTACATCACGTCTATTCGTCAAACCTCCATCCGTGACTGAGACAGTTGGATAAGTGGCACATTACGTGTTTACTTTTATCCCATTTAGTATTATATTAATAATAAGCAAACAAGCTTAACTCTCTAAACTACCTAAACAACATGGACAACATTAATTTCGCCACAGCATCCTACGCCGAGCTTCAAGCCGCCGGCTTTATCGTAGATGTCCGCCGCTCACAAGCTACTCGCAAGCACAAGAGCGTCTTCGGAGTTCGCCCTACCGCTAACAAAGCAAGCTGCAAGCCACATCGTGTAGCTGATGCTAACGAAGCCGCTCGTGGCACCATCGGCTGAGCTTAACTTCCAAATGGATCGCCAAGAACATTTATGTTCAAGGCGGTTCACTCCGGGGTAAAATCCACATAATAAACCTATGAACCAAACACAACTAAACAACACTCTGACCCAAGAGAAATCTGCTATGGACTTTGAAGAGCTTCGCTCCTTCCTCCAGGAAACCACACAAGGCCGGGTTTTCGACTCGCTCATCTGTGTGGAACTTGGACTCGAGGAGTACAGTGCCGCTTGGGATGCTCACAGCGACATGGCCGAAGAAGATGGAGAGGACGGCGAACACGCCGCCGTTGTAAGTTTTCTGGCTAACGTTGCTGAGTACATCGGCGTAGACAGCGATTTTGAAAAAGCATTGGTGGAGGCACCGGGTGCTTGACAAATGGGACCGCAGATTCCTTCGCATTGCTAAGGAAGTTTCGACGTGGTCCAAAGATCCGGGAACTTGCGTAGGTGCAGTTCTTGTCAAAGACAAACGGATCCTCGCAACAGGTTACAATGGCTTTCCTCAGTTTATTGAAGATGGCCCAGAGCGATACCAAAATCGTGAGATAAAGCTTGCTTACACAGTTCACGCTGAAGTAAACGCAATCTTGAACGCAGCGCGTAATGGATCAAAAACCAACGGCTCCACCATTTACGTCACCTTTTCACCTTGCGTCTCTTGCTCAACTGGTCTTATTCAAGCGGGCATTTCACGCGTCATCTGTCCCGATCTCTCACTCGCTCCAGCACGCTGGGCAGAGAGCTTCGGACTCGGCCAAAGCCTTCTAAAAGAGGCCGGTGTTGAGGTCGTATCATACGATTCCATAAGCCATGACTGACCATCCACTTTCTGATCTCTCTTTGAAAAGAACCGAGTGCGCTAAATGCGGTGCAGTTTGGCTCAACGGCAAGCACGTCTGGGCAACCGGCGCGTCGTCCGATCACTCAGAGCTAGATTTAGCAGGCCTAGTTTGTAACAAGTTGGGAAACGAGCAATGTGTCAATCCGAAGAAGGGAATGGAGGGTGGGATTACCTGGGAGAAGAGGATGGAGGAGATGGAGAAGTTAACTTTTTTAACAGATTAGGTCCAGAAGACCTTTTTACATGTTATAATGAATCTACAAACACAAACAACTACATGACCAAAGAACAAGAACTCGAACTGATCGCCCAAGCACAGGCCGGTGACGAAAGCGCAAAAGTCGCTATCATCGACAAATACATGCGCCTCTGCCACAAATTGGCTCGAAAGTTTGCGTTCACCGCTTCGTCATTCAATCATGATGACTTAGTTCAAGAAGGCATTATCGGCCTTCTTCAAGCTCTTAACACTTACCGCTCAGACCGTGGCGCTGTCTTTATGACCTGGGCATATTATCATGTCCGTGGTTCTATTGCCGGTGCTGGCCGTTCCGATCGCCGCCAGCCTCGTTATCCAAAGTCAGTTGAAGACTGTCCTCGTGCCTACAACGTTGAAGACCCTACTCAGCGCATTGTCGTCAAAGAAGACCTTCCTCCTACGCTAGTCGAAAAGCTCATCAAAGAGTGCGCTGGCGGCTTCCACACCAAGCGCGCTAAAGTCGTTCTCGATCGCTTCGGCCTTCTTGGCCGTGACCAGCTCCGTAACTGCGAAGCTGCAGAAAAGTACGGCATTACCAAATATGCCGTTAATTCCCACACATCAAGCTTCAAGCGCCGCGTGCGTGAAAAGTTTCCCGAACTCGCTCACTTTATCTGATGCCTACTCTAATCAAAATCTACGATGAAACTTGCGACGTCTGCAAGGCACTGGAGGGACTCGATTCGGATCTCGCCAAAGAGTCCAACATGGGCTTTGAGCAGACTACGCTAGAAAGTCTAGGAGGCTCCCTTGGCGCCTTAAAGGACTACGTTATCTCTTATCACGTGAGTCAAACTGACGGGATGATCGACATTCCAGTCTATCTGATTATGTCCGAAGAGGGCCACATTCAGGCATCTGGTGTAGTCAAAGACTTAGAAGAACTCCAAAACCTTATCACAGCATACCAACAATGGGCAGCCTCTCAGAGTGCAAAATCTGCAAGTTAGACAATTCAACGTGTTACGAAGGCTATTTGTGGACTAGAGACGACGGCACCTTTGAGGCATTTTGGCACGAAGCCGGACTGAGAGTGACTCATTTCTTTGACGCCACTGGAAAACAGATTGGCACATGGAAGCAGTATGTTCTCAAGCTAACATAAGAAAAGTTTACAAAGAGTTTATTATTCTATAATAATCTTGGACCTCTTTTGGTCTTGTCCATCCTCGTCACAATCTTTTAGACGAGAGAAATCACTTTTAACTATGAAAGCTATTCTTGCTGTCGCTTGCGCGGCACCCCTCATGGCAGCTCCTGCCTTCGCTGGTCCTTATGTGGAAGGCGGTCTCGAGATCAACACAACTGGCGGTGACACCGACAACCAGACCTACGTGGTCGTTGGTGGCTACGAAGCTAAACTTACCGACGGTGTGGTTGGTTATGTCGAAGCAGGCGGCGGCGCTGGCTCCATCGACGCGAGCGACTCTGAAGGCGTGATTCGTCTTGCCGGTGGCATCGACGCTGACATCACTCAGAGTGTGTCTTTGGCTGGTCGTGTAGAGTTCAATCAGTTCCAGGACTCTGACGTCGACATCATGCGTTACACCGCAAACGTGCGCTACACATTCTGATAATTTTATCGGAAGTCTTGGGGCCTTCGGGCCCCCATTTATTTGAGAGATTCATGCAAGAACCTGAAGAGTGTTGTAAAAAGGCTTTCCCTGGATTGCTAGGGTCATTAGCCGACACGGCGAAGAGGGTGATTCAAAAACCTACAATCGCATCAGCTGAGCAACAGAAAGAAAGATTAGACATCTGTGGAACTTGCGAGAACTACGTGGATTCGCGCTGCAAGCTCTGTGGATGCTTCATGAAGCTTAAAGTCAAGGCCGGAAACGTTCGCTGTCCAGACGATCCGCCAAAATGGATTGAGACTTAATGTAAACAGTTGTTACTTTCTGTGTCCAGGTGCCCATAACATGTTATATTAGTAGTAGATCAAACACAACTCAATCAACATGGCATTCGTTACCTTTGATAATCTCGAAGAAGTTATCGACGCAACTCTCGAAGAGTGGGTACCAGCCTTTGCTTACAACCCCTTTAAGCAGATTGTTTTCCTGAAGTTTACTGCCGCTAAGCTCGTTACTTATAGCGAGACGCTGGCTGAGGCTAATCCCGAAGACGAGCGCCTTCCCCTGCTAGCTACCGCTTCAAATCTCTTTTTCGAAAAGCTGGAAGACACCTACGATACTCCCAGAGAAGACGAGATGTTTGCAGAAGGAGCTGAGGCTTTTGACGCCATCATCAACGAGTTCATCTGCGAAAAGAGCAACAGTGCTGAAGTCGACCTGACTTTCATCGGCGCAATGCTCAACATTATTTCCCAACAACACGTTATCAACTGGTCTGACTACTGCGAAAAGCGCACTGACGGCTTCAACGCTCTTAAGGCCGCTAAAAAGACCGAATCACTCGTGGATCTTGTAACCCACCACATTGCTCAAATTTGATGTTTATCATTCCCATTGCCTGCATTCTTACAGGCTGTCTTCAAGATGTCCCCATCGTCACTAATTCTGACAATCTTTTAGACCTTATTCCGCAAAGAGTTGAGCGGTCCTCTCAGAGACCCCCTCGATCTAAATGCAAGTTCGAGGAGGATCTCCGAGGAAACTGCCACCCTATCTAACCCACACTACAAACACTACTCAAAATGCAAAACACTTGGTCTGTCTATCTCAATAAGCAAGGTCGCCCCATGACCGTTGAGGTTCAAGCTACTAATCAGCAAGAAGCCCGCAGGCACGCTGAGCACATGTATCCGGGTTACAGAGCAGGAGCTGCCAAAAGGGCTTAGGTTCACCCCTATAGCCCTCGTTTATAATTCACCTGAAACCAACGGAGGCTTCGGCCTCCTCTTGGGGATGTAGCTCAGTCGGTTAGAGCGCCTGCCTGTCACGCAGGAAGTCGAGGGTTCAAGTCCCTTCATTCCCGCCTCATTGGCCTATAGCTCAGTTGGTAGAGCGGATCGCTGTTAACGATCATGTCCTAGGTTCGAGTCCTAGTGGGCCAGTTGGGAGGATTAGCTCTCTTCCCTTAGGGTATGGCTGAATAACTGTATGTGGTCAAGCACGCAGTAAGGCTGAAGTAGGACAGGCTGTGGTGGCCGCCTCGGAAACCAGGAGACTGGAGTCGAGCGAATCCTTAACCAGGAGTCCGAAAAGACCAGAGGATTATGATCTTTAGTGAGACCCCTCTGTTGAAGGTATAAAAGTAGTCCTTCTACCCACCCCGCCCCCGTAGCTCAGTTGGTAGAGCGCGGCTTTTGTAAAGCCGATGTCGCAGGTTCAAATCCTGTCAGGGGCTTATCAGACCACTAAGTCTTTAAACTGGGCGCTTACGCCGGACACGGGTTCGATTCCCGTATGTTCCACTTATTGGGGCATCAATGGTTTTCGACGTCGTAGGTGAATGTGGTATAAACGCCAACAACATCGTAAAATTCGAGCGCATCAGCAGCCCCGTAGCTGCCTGATCCGTGACGAACTGGGGGGTCTTCGGACCCTCTTTGTAGAATTGAACTTATTATTTTGAATAATCCAAAGAAGACGGCTTTACTGGCCACGGCTTCTCTCCTTCTCCTTCCAGGTAGTTCCTGGTTGGCTTCTGAGAGACTAAGAAACGCCCTAGACTCCGTGTCGCCTACCGACAAAGCTAAGGAAGTCGAAGACGTCGAGGAAACAGCTGCCCCCATAAAGCTTTCCTTTACCTGCAAGAACTGCACCTCTAACGAGAGTGTCACTCTAGCGTTTCTTCAAGAAAAAGCTGGTGTCAGGGACAAAAATGCCCTTGCCACTATTATGGGGAACATTAAGCAAGAGTCCAACTTCCATCCTAACATTTGCGAAGGTGGTGCTCGAACGACGTACGGCAGATGCCACCGAGGCGGCTACGGTCTTATTCAATGGACCTCAACCAACCGTTATTACGGTCTCGGAAGGCATGCTAGCGCTAAAGGCCTTAGCCCGTCAGCGCTAACAGCTCAGCTGTCCTGGCTAATCACTGAACCTCAATGGCGTTCCATTGAGCACCGCATGAAGACGCCAGGCCTCAGCATCAACAGCTACATGAACGCTGCCTACAGTTGGATCGGCTGGGGAATCCACGGCTCTCGTACGCATTACGCTTACGATTACGCCAATCGATTCACTCTTTCCGTCTAACGACATAATAACAAAGAGGATTATCCTCACTAAACATTCTAAAACACAATGCAACTCCCTCAAGTAGACTTTTTCTTTCGTGAAGACGGCGAGTGGGTCACTAAAACGACCTCTGATCTCTTCCTCGGTAAGCGCTCCGTAGTTTTCTGCGTTCCCGGTGCTTTCACTCCAACCTGCTCTGAAAAGCAACTGCCCGGTTTCGAAGCAGCTTATGACGAGATTCTTAAGCTCGAAGTAGACCAAGTCTATTGCCTCGCAGTGAACGATGCTTTCGTGATGAACGCTTGGGCAAAAGACCAGGGCATCAAAAAGGTGCAGATGATTCCTGACGGCAATGGCGCTTTTACCATCGGTCTGAAGGCTGCTGTAGCCAAAACCAACATCGGATTCGGCACACGCTCTTGGCGTTTGGCTATGATCGTGAATGAAGGTGGCAATGTCGAATGGGCCGGAATCGAAGAAGGTCAGCGACCTAATGCTACCGACGATCTGTACGAGCAGTCGACTCCAGAAAAAGTTCTCGGAGCTCTTCGTGGTCTGAAGGTCGCAACTGAAGCAGCGAAGCTCGCAGATGAGCAAGCCGCTAAGGAAGCAGGTGTCGCGTCCTGACGACACTCTCTTTGAGACCAAGTTCAGCGTTCAACTAGACGACGGGGTGGTTACCATACCACTCCAAGTTAGGCGCTGGGCTGAAAAGCGAGGTGACGCCTTTGGTGCGTTTGTCCTCGCTTTTGTGGTCCCCTGGCTCGAAGAGGTATGGGTCAAAATCAAGACCAAGCAGACTATGAGAGACGTGGATCGTCAGGCTGAAGACCTGGTGAGCACGTGGGAGTCCGAACAGGACTCTACGATGACTCCTACATACTCTGAAAAGGCAGACCCTGAGAACCCATTTGGTGTCTCTGAACTGAGACTGACCAGCGACTTTATGGAGAAAAAGTCTGAAGAGTAAACATATAAGTTTACATTTGTTTAACTTTACTATAATAGTAGCGTAGGTCAATCACACTACTATGACTGTTTCAGTTGAAGACGGCGGACGACTAAACGCATTCGCCAAAGAACCAACGATGTATGTTGACGAGACATACGCTGAACGGTACGGGTTTGAAACTCACGCCGAACGAGCCGAGAAAGCCAATGGGCGGAGCGCAATGATTGGACTCTTTTTCGGCCTCCTTTCATACGCCATCACTGGCAACCTTTATTTCGGTCTTCTCTGACCGCACATCCACCACACACCACAAGGAAAATCATGAACGAAAACGCAGAACGCATTAACGGTTTGGCAGCTATGCTCGGCATCATTGCCGCTATGGGCGCTTACGCAGTTTCAGGTCAAATCATTCCAGGCATCTGGTGACTTCGGACTGGAGCGCCATACAGACGCTGGTCTATGTGGTCATCCTTTATGTCATTTTACTGGTTTACATCAGTAGAGACGATGACGAGGACGACGACGGAGGCCCAGGGATGATGGTGCCAGCTACAGCCACCCAGTGATTGTTCCCAACCCATAACACCTAAGTTAATAAGCCCAGCCGTTTGACATAATAGGTACGGAACTCATACAGCTATGACACCTCTATTGGCAACGGCTTTTGTTCTTATCGCTACTTTTATTGGAGCAGCGTTATTAACTCAATCAGGTGAAGAAGCTTGACAGAACTTAGAGTTCTCTACGGAGGAATCATTCTTCTTTTGCTGGGCACACTATTCACGATCTACTGGATTGTGACAATCGACTCTCGTGAGAACGAGGTCAAATAGCGCTGAGGGTGGTTTACTCTCGGCGCTTTTAACTAAAATAACCTTAGTCAACACACACAAATGGCAGTTCGTTCAAAAGTTGGAATCAGCGGAGCTCTAATGATTGAGCCCGTTTGTAAGAAAACCCGTCAAGGAGCCAGCAACCATACTAAGCTGTCTGCTAGCTCTCGTAACGGCCGGAAAAAGCGCTATAGAGGCCAAGGAAGGAAGTGATGATTGCTGCCGCTCTGTCAATTACAACGTTAATGTCAGAGGTTTCTAGTCACTATTGTGATTATCGGGCAACTGACATTGATCGTATAAAAGCGGTAGTGTTAGCAGTTAGTCACGCTCAAGACAAATTCGGAGGCCCAGCATTGCGGGAGGCGGTCAAAGAGTCCTTTGGACTTGAGGCCGTCGCCGCTGCTGCGGCAGCCGCTAAGTGCCCAAACAACATTTAATGGCACTGACTAAGTTCACAACGAGCTAAGTCAATAATAATTATTTCAGGTAAACTACACGCCTTCACCACATGAATCTCTTTGCTTGCGACCAAAATCCAGTCGTTGCAGCCCAAGCACTTCCTGACAAGCACGTTTGTAAAATGTGCATAGAGAACGCTCAGATGCTTGCTGTTGCACTAGGCGACTTACATGGCTTAGGCTACGGTCAAATTCGCAAGAAAGACGGCACATTCTATTCTCAGCGTGCGCACTTCAACCACCCTTCAACAGTCTGGGTGCGCTCATCTTATGCCAACCTCGCATGGACAATTGTTCACGGGTTGGCTTTGTGCTCTGAATATATGTACCGCTACAACAAGACTCACGCCTCCGTGATCGCGCATCTTGATGCTAAACAGCTTTTCCATAAGCATGTTGGCAGCTTATCGATCTGGACTGAGGTAGACTCTTTTGCACGTGCAATGCCAGAAGAATTAAAATTTGACGAGAGCATTTGCGACGTGACCGCATATCGCCTCTACCTTGTTAACCACAAGCCGTGGGCTTTGTGGAAAGTTGAAGACCGCAGACCCGGTTGGTGGCCTAAGCCAATCTCCTCCCCCATTGTTAATGTCGATCACGAGTTACAGAGAGCCATATAAGATTGATGGCAAATTCCAGTACCCAGAATTCTACGATAGATTTCAAAAAGCGATAGCTTCAGTGTGGAGACCAGAAGAGGTTTCCATGGGCACTGACGTTACGGATTGGCAAGAAGCCAAAGACGAAGAAAAGTCTGTTATCGGTGGAATCCTTCGTGGTTTCACCCAACTTGAGCTCCATGTGGCCTGCTACTGGGGTGACGTAATCACGCAGTACTTCCCCAAGCATGAGATCCACGCCATGGCTCGGGCCTTTAGCTGCTCTGAAGCAGTTCATGCTGCCGCCTACTCGCACCTCAGCGACACTCTCGGACTCGATGAGTTCGAGGCGTTTCTCGGAGACCCTACTGCAAGGGCAAAGATCGACTACTTCGTTAATCAGACGGATCCGATCGTCTCTCTTGGAGTCTTCAGCGGAGCGGGCGAAGGAGTTTCTCTGTTCTCCTCATTTGCTGCGCTTTTGTCGTTTAATCTGGACGGCCGTTTCAAAGGTCTTAGCCAGATCATTTCTTGGAGCGCGCTTGACGAGCAGCAGCACAGCGACGGAGGCTGCGCGCTCTTCCGCCATCTCGACAATGAAGGGTTGGTCAGTGACGAGCAGAAACGTCAGATCGTGGAAGGATTTAAGGCGGTCCTTGATAATGAAGACTCCTTCTTGGAGAGAATCTTCAACGGATATTCTCTTGGCTGCGTTGACCGCGACGATCTATGGAACTATCTTCGTTATCGCGCTAATGATAGGCTAAATGAGCTTCACATTAGCCATCGATTTAGCTATAATAAAGAGAAGGCAGACCGCATCAGAAAGTGGTTTGAGCCTATATTACGAGGACAAATAAGTAACGACTTCTTCGCCCATAGTAAAGAAGGATCAATGTATGTATCAAAACCTGAGCAAAACTTCGACAGAATCAAATGGAATGCCCTCAACCTTCAGCTAGCGTGACCGAAAGCCCAATTCCGCAGTGGCTTAGCGAGGAGGGCAAAGCGACGTTGAGCCGAGGCTATCTAATGCCTGGCGAAACGCCTCGCGACATGCACAACCGACTCGCATCTCACGCAGCAAAAGTTCTTAACAGGCCAGACCTAGAAGACGACTTGTTCCAAATCTTTTGGAACGGTTGGCTAGGTCCAGCAACTCCCGTCGCCTCTAACTTTGGTACTAACCGTGGTCTCCCCATTTCTTGCTACTCCGTCCATGTTGACGACTCTGTCAATTCCATCTACAGCCACCTCAAAGAAGTCTCGCAGCTCTCGAAAAACGGGGGAGGCGTCGGGGTTTTTCTCGGTGACGTTCGTCCGGCAGGCGCTCCTATTTCAACTGGGGGCCGGAGCACTGGCATTGTGCCTTGGGCTCAGCAGTACGACTTGGCTGCCAGGGTCGTCTCCCAAGGAGGCGTGCGTCGCGGGAGCTTCGCAATCTACTTGCCGATTGACCATCCAGACGTACCAGAACTTCTCTTAGCAAAAGACCATTCTAAGGGTGACCCTCGACGATTCATCGACTCCAACATCGGTCTCACTGTCACCGACAAGTGGATCGAAGAAATGATGGCCGGCGACGAAGCAAAGCAAGAGCTGCTTGCCGAGGTAATGAAAACAAGGTTAATCTCAGGTTCACCTTACCTAATCTTTATCGATAATGTAAACAGACAGAACCCAGACTGTTACAAAGAACGGAACTTGGAGGTCAAAACTTCAAACCTATGCTCCGAAATCACTCTCTATACTGACGACGGTCACAGCTTCGTATGTGTGTTGAGTTCTCTGAACCTCGCAAAATACAATGAATGGAAAGACTGGAAAGGAACAAGCGGACTGAGCGTCCCAGCACTGAGCACGTATTTCCTCGACGCAGTAGTAGAGGATTTCATCCACAAAGCGAGCCGTATAACTTCGATGGGTCGTGCCGTGAGATTTGCACAGAAGAGTCGTGCCCTTGGGCTCGGGACTATGGGTTTGCATCTGCTATACCAGAAGGAGGGTATTCCCTTTGCATCAAACGGCGCTCGCCAGTTGAACATCGAAGTCCATGAATTCATCAAGTCAGAAAGCGTCAAGGCAAGCAGAGAATTGGCAAAATGCTACGGAGAACCTGAATGGTGCGCAGGCTCTGGCTTACGCAACACTCATCTTCTTGCTGTGGCTCCCACCCGCACTAATGCTGTCATCAGTGGCGCTTTCAGCCAAGGTGTTGAGCCAATTGATGCTAACTATTTCGTCGCTAAACAAGCAAAGGGAACGTTCATCAGAAAGAACCCAGTGCTGGAAGACCTGTTCTGCAAACTCGGGTGCGACGAAACCATCTGGGACTCGGTTCTCGAAGCAAAAGGATCCGTACAGCATCTAGAGTGCTTGACGGCTGAGCAAAAAGAAGTCTTTAAGACTGCTCGAGAAATCGATCAGTTTGAGATAGTTAAGCAGGCGGCTGACAGAACTCCTTTCATCTGTCAAGCACAATCACTAAATTTATTCGTCCATCCAGAAATAGATGGCGAAGAGTTGGTTCGGTTACACTTAGCAGCATGGAAAAACGGAGTAAAGTCACTTTACTATCTCCGCACTACTTCCTTAGTTGCTCAGCGGAAAGTGAAGCCCGAGGCAAAAATCATCACAAAGGACGACTGTCCTTATTGTGTTAAACTCAAGGGCCAACTCAAAGTCGATGGCATCGCATACGTAGAGGTGGATCGTGCCTCTGTCGAAGACTTCCCATACAAAACGGTGCCTCAGCTATGGCTGGGTGGCGAGCACATCGGCGGCTATGCCGAATACATGTCCCTAAAACATCAGAATCAAAATGACGACAAGTACGAAGAGTGTGAAGCGTGTTCGGGTTAGAGGCTGGAGGATGAGAAAGCACGGATTACAACCTGGCGATAAGCTTCCTTCCAAAAAGGATAGACGTAAGAAGCACCCGCCTCTTTCAAAAGAGCAACAAAAATTAGTCGAAGACCATCGCTGGATTGCCGGCCGTCTTGCGCACAGTGCTAAGTGTCTCACTGGAGGCCACACTGGATGCTACACCAAGGAAGATTTGGAGAGCGTTGCTTTCTTTGCCCTTTGTGTTGCGGCTTCACGGTACGATCCCACACTCGGATGGAAATTTAGCACCTACGCTTGGAACACAGCACGCGGCTACATTCAACACTCTCTTCGTGACTTTTCCCGAATGGTTCGGGTTCCTCGCTGGATTGGTGGGGTGCGCGATGAAGTGCGAGAATTGGTGAAGCAAGGTCTCTCTTTTGAAGAGATTGCTGAAGAATTGGGAATGGACGAAAACCAAGTCATCATGTGTGAAGAGTCTTGGAGGGAGATTCATTCATCATACGACCACACTCCGGATGAAGGCAGACCTAAAGAGTTCATTTATGAAGTAGATGAGATTAAGTCGTTGATTGGAAATGACATTATTATGGAAGTTGGCGATTTGTCGGACGCTGATATTCAACTGCTGCTTCTCCACGTTGAAGGGGAACTAGAGTCTGAAGAAGAAAAAGACCGTGCTCAGATGCTTTTAGAGGAGTTAAAGTCGCTGGTCGGGCAAGCCCATTGAGGGGTAAAACTTAGTCAAAGTCCAGTCAGCTTTGGCGGCAGATGACGATTCAATCAGTAACAATCGCTCAACTTGATGCTGTCACCCAGGCGAGTAGCGGTGACGCTTTCGTCATCAACGTTTTGGGTGACACTTCAACGAGAAAGATAAAATTCGAGGATTTAGCGAACTCAGTGGATGGGTTCAATAATCCCCTTCTTGAGGCAGGCGACCTCATTTACAGAGACGAGAACAACTTCACTAGCCGGCTTCCGATAGGGTCAACCGGCCAACATCTAATAGTCGGAGAAATGTGTTTGCCTGAGTGGCAAACCTACACCGTTAATCTCCAATACCAAGTCCGTCCATTAGACGGAGTTCTTGCGTGCGATAAAGGATCAGACGCCTTTATTCCGGCTGTTGACGCACTCAATGGCTGGGCAGGCTTAATGCTTCCCCGCGATAAGGCTAAGCTTGACACCATTGATTTTTACGCTCAAGCAAACGTTCAATCAAATTGGAACGAGCGTGACGAAAACTCTTGGAGTTATATCAATAACAAGCCGGTTTTCCTTGGCGGGCCTGGCGTTACAGTTTCGCCTCAGCTTGCTCCTCAAGAGAACGTCATTTCCTTTAACATTGCTCTTGCAGGTGGAGACGACGGGCTTGAGTTTGTTGGGCTTAATCCTTCTAAGCTTTCAATTTCCACGGCGTCTGGAACTAAATTAGGTGGTGTTAAGGTTGGTAATGGCCTTACTGTAACCACAGACGGAACACTGAGTGTTGATATTGCAGAAGTCCTCACATATAGAGGCACGGTAGATCTTACCAACTTCATGATTCCGCCTCCACCAGCTCCGGGAACGGGCGATGTGTGGATTAACACAGGTCTCGGCTCTTCTGCAGTTTCCTGGGCACCCGGTCTTCCGGGCGGCACCGCTGTAGATCCCGGCGACCTTATTACCTGGAATGGAGGGGAATGGCGCCTCGTGCCTACTGGAGGCCAAGGTTACTGGAACAGAGTTGGCACTACGATCCAACCGCTTAACTCTGGAGACCACATCTCTACTCAGGGCCAAATTATTGGCGGTAGTTTCCAAGCTCTGAACGGTCCTATTACTGGCATCGTTGCAGAGAACCTGATCCCATTCCACTTTGAG
>Ga0233438_10004026_pt1 | contig 13177 bp, 10 predicted proteins | sample SI_123_September_FD_182720 | JGI IMG/M metagenome (GOLD analysis project Ga0233438, IMG submission 182720) | Seawater microbial communities from Saanich Inlet, British Columbia, Canada - SI_123_September2016_10_MG | ecosystem: Environmental > Aquatic > Marine > Inlet | place: Canada: British...
ATTATATCTATTCCTTTAAAAGGAACATTATCTCACAAAGACAGCATGAATAATATTCGTTCTTTAGAGGTTAATGAAGTGCAAGTAATGAGTGCAGGAACAGGATTAACCCATTCAGAATTTAATGATAGCAAAACAGATGAGGTACATTTTCTACAACTTTGGATTATACCTGAGAAGCTGGGAATTACTCCGTACTATAATCAAAAGATATTTAATCCTGAGACTAGAAAAAATAAATTTCAAACACTTGTTTCACCAAGAACTAATCAAGTTAAAGGTAGCTTGACCATAAATCAACAAGCTTATATTTCTATCATAGATTTAGATGTGGGAGTGTATTTGGAATATAAGTTACATAATGCTGCTTATTTCTTTGTAATAAGTGGAAAGCTGGTGATAGAAAACGAAGAGTTGACTGACCGAGATGCCCTTGGTGTTACCATGACTAATAACGTTTCTTTGAGAGCTATTAGCGATGCAAAGTTGATTGTGATAGATGTTCCTGTTGATTTATTTTAAACTTTTTCTTAAAGCCTCCTAATTAATTCTTTGCTTTTCATGAAAATAAGTTTACCTTGCAAGTGCTATGCATGCATAATAAATTTTAATCCATTTTTATGAAATATCCACACATTTTTGAGCCTTTAGATTTAGGTTTTACAACCTTGAAAAATAGAATTTTAATGGGCTCAATGCACACGGGTTTGGAAGAAGAAAAAAATGGCCTTGAAAGAATATCAGCTTATTATGCTGAGAGAGCTAAAGGAGGTGTGGGTCTTATCATAACAGGTGGAATCTCTCCAAATATTCAGGGGTGGACAGGCCCTTTTTCAGCTAGGATGTCTTCAAAAAAACATGCAATTCAGCATCAAAAAATTACCAAAGCTGTTCATGATGAGGGTGGAAAAATATGCATGCAGATATTACACGCTGGAAGATATGGTTACCATCCTTTTAATGTTGCCCCTTCTAATATTAAATCTCCAATTACACCTTTTAAACCTTTCAAGTTAACTAAATCTGGAATAAATAGAACAATACGAGACTTTGTGAATTGTGCTAAATATTCAAAAATGGCAGGTTATGATGGTGTTGAGATCATGGGTTCAGAAGGATATCTAATCAATCAATTTATTGCAGCTCACACTAATAAAAGAAATGATGAATGGGGAGGTTCTTATGCTAATAGAATGAGATTACCAATTGCATTGGTGAAATCTGTTAGAGAAGCGGTTGGAAAAGACTTTATTATCATTTATAGGTTATCAATGTTAGACCTTATAGAAAAAGGGAGTACATGGGAAGAGGTTGTTCAATTAGCAAAAGAAATTGAAAAAGCAGGAGCTACCATCATTAATACTGGAATAGGCTGGCATGAGGCTAGAATTCCTACGATTGCTACTTCTGTTCCAAGAGCAGCATTTACATGGGTTACTAAAAAAATGAAAGAGGAGGTATCTATTCCATTAGTTACTTCTAATAGAATAAATATGCCAGCGACAGCTGAAGAAGTTTTAGCCAGAGGAGATGCAGATATGATCTCTATGGCACGTCCTTTTCTAGCGGATCCTCACTGGGTAAATAAAGCAGCTAATGAGAAGTCAGATGAAATTAATACCTGTATTGCTTGTAATCAAGCCTGTCTAGATCATGTTTTTAAACAGAAAGTAGCAAGTTGTTTGGTAAATCCAAGAGCTTGTCATGAAACAGAATTCAATTACGATATGGCATCAGTTGCAAAAAAAATAGCAGTAGTTGGTGCTGGTCCTGCTGGTCTATCAGTAGCTACAATAGCAGCTCAAAGAGGACATCATGTAACCCTTTTTGACTCAGAATCTGAAGTTGGAGGACAATTCAATATGGCAAAACAAATTCCTGGAAAAGAAGAATTTCACGAAACTATTCGATACTATAAAAATCAGTTGGAATTGCATAATGTTGAGTTAATACTCAATAAAAGAGTATCCAGAAATGATTTAGAACAATCAGATTTTGAAGAAATAATTATTGCTACAGGAATCACACCAAGAACACCAAATATTAAAGGAATAAACCATCGTAAAGTTGTAAGTTATTTAGATGTTTTAAAACATAAAAAACAAGTTGGTAAAAGAGTTGCTGTAATTGGAGCAGGAGGAATCGGGTTTGATGTATCTGAATTTCTTCTTCATCAGGGAGACTCTAGTTCATTAGATATAGATACTTGGTTGGCAGAATGGGGAATTGATAAAGATATTGAGGCTAGAGGAGGTATAGCTGGTGTACAACCTTCTTATCCATCTGCAACACGAGAAATTTTTATGTTTAAAAGGAGTAAGGGTAAATTTGGAGGTAATTTAGGAAAAACAACTGGTTGGATTCATCGAGCTAATTTAAAAAAGCAAAACGTACAATTTATCAATGAAGTTCAGTACACTAAAATAGATAACCAAGGTCTTCATTATTCTAAAGGAGAAGAATCAAAAATTTTAGAAGTAGACAATGTTATTATTTGTGCAGGACAAACTCCTCTCAAAGAATTATATACCGCTTTAGAATCATCAGGAAAAAGTATTCATATTATAGGAGGTGCAGATATAGCAGACGAGTTAGACGCTAAAAGAGCTATAGATCAAGGATGCAGATTAGCTGCCTCATTATAGTTTTTTGAAACTATTTTTTAATGATTTATCCTACAAATTTCCAATAGAACAAAATACCATTTCTTGAATAGTATAACTTCAAAAAAATGTCGACATTTGTTTTTCTAACCAACTACTAAAATTTCATAATTTTAGTAACTTAAATTAATACCAATGGATAAAAATGGAGTTTTAGCATGGGCCACAATCATCATGATAGTTGTAGGTTTAGCATTGATAGGCCTAGGAGCGTTTAGATATGACGATGTAGCAGGATGGGGGTTTGCATCAGTAGGAATTGGTTTTTTTGCCATTGCATGGGTATTCAATGCATTAAAAGGAAGAGTCTAGTTTTATTTAATTTTAAATTACCATTAAATGTCTGATGATAAAAAAGTTATTTTCTCCATGTCTGGAGTTAATAAAACTTACCAAAGTACAAATAAACAAGTTTTAAAAAATATTTACCTAAGTTTCTTTTATGGAGCTAAAATTGGGATCCTTGGATTAAACGGATCAGGGAAGTCTACACTTTTAAAAATTATAGCTGGAGTTGAGAAAAACTTTCAGGGAGATGTTACTTTTTCTCCAGGATACAAAGTTGGATATTTAGAGCAAGAGCCCAAACTAGATCCAGAGAAAACTGTTATGGAGGTTGTAAAGGAAGGTGTTGCAGAGACAGTAGCTATCTTAGATGAATACAATAAAATAAACGAATTATTTGGATTAGAGGAAGTATATTCCGATGCAGATAGGATGGATAAGTTAATGGCACAGCAAGCTGATTTGCAAGATAAAATTGATGCCTCTAATGCATGGGAGTTGGACACTAAACTAGAGATAGCGATGGATGCCCTAAGAACCCCTGATTCTGATAAAAAAATTGGTATACTTTCTGGTGGTGAAAAAAGGAGAGTTGCCTTGTGTAGATTACTTTTACAAGAACCTGAAATTTTATTATTAGATGAACCAACTAACCATTTAGATGCAGAATCTGTTCATTGGTTAGAACATCATTTAGCTCAATACAAAGGAACTGTAATAGCTGTAACTCACGATAGATATTTCTTAGATAATGTAGCTGGTTGGATATTAGAACTAGACAGAGGAGAGGGAATTCCATGGAAAGGAAACTATTCATCTTGGCTAGATCAGAAATCTAAAAGATTAGCTCAAGAGAGCAATACAGCATCAAAGAGACAAAAAACGTTAGAACGAGAACTCGATTGGGTTAGACAAGGAGCAAAGGGAAGACAAACGAAACAGAAAGCTCGTTTAAAAAGTTATGAGCGTTTAATGAGTCAAGATCAAAAACAACAGGAAGAGAAATTAGAAATATTTATCCCAAACGGCCCTAGATTAGGAACCAATGTTATTGAAGCTTTAGGTGTATCTAAAGCTTACGGAGATAAATTACTTTATGAAAATTTAGAGTTTAATTTACCACAGGCTGGAATTGTTGGAATTATTGGGCCAAATGGTGCAGGAAAAACCACTATTTTTAAAATGATTATGGGTGAGGAAAATGCTGACAAAGGGAATTTTAATGTTGGTTCAACAGCCAAGATAGCCTATGTAGATCAAGCACACTCAAACATTGATACAGAAAAATCTATTTGGCAAAACTTTTCTGATGGACAAGATTTAGTGATAATGGGAGGAAAGCAAGTTAATTCAAGAGCTTACTTGAGTCGTTTTAATTTTTCAGGAAGTGAACAAAATAAAAAAGTTAGTACACTGTCTGGAGGAGAGAGAAATAGATTGCACCTGGCAATGACCCTTAAAGAAGAGGGGAATGTTTTATTATTAGATGAGCCAACAAATGATTTAGATGTAAATACTCTAAGAGCGCTGGAAGAAGGTTTAGAGAATTTTGCAGGTTGTGCAGTGGTTATAAGTCATGACAGGTGGTTTTTAGATAGAGTATGTACACATATTTTAGCTTTTGAAGGTGATAGCCAAGTATATTTCTTTGAAGGTTCATTTTCAGAGTATGAAGAAAATAAAAAGAAACGTTTGGGAGGAGATATCATGCCAAAACGAATCAAATACAAGAAGTTAATTCGATAAAAATAGCAATTTAAGGTTTGTTATTTTTTTAAAGTGATTTTCTTTTCTTCTCTAAATTGATGTTTGTCATTTATGTATTTTTATTAAAAAATGGCTTCACCTAGATTAAATTAACCTTATATCAAATTGTCAAAAAATTAATGATTAACGCTATTGAAAAGAATCTTTGTAGGGGTGTAAATTTACTCAATTCCATTTCTGATGAACAATATAGAAATTCTTCCACACCTCCATACTATTCCAGTATCGGAACACATATTAGGCATATTTTAGATATTTTTAATTGTATTTTTATAGGATTAGATACTCAAAAAGTAAATTTTTCTCAAAGAGAAAGAAATCCGATAGCAGAAAAAACTACTTCAGGTGGTATTGCGTATTTTAATGATATTATTTCAAAACTTAAAACTCTCTCAGAAGAAGATTTTAAGCAAATAATTGCTGTTACTGACGAATTAGGGGATGGAAAAGTAACTGTAGATTATTCTCTTGAAGCAGTTTTAATGCAAGCTCATAGTCACGCAGTACACCATTTCGCAACAATAGGTTATATTGTAAGTAAATTAGATATAGAATTACTTGATGATGGTTTCGGTTATAATCCTACTAGCCCTCGATTAAGTTCAACTAATTGATTTATTTATCTATTTTTTGTAAACCAGTAGAATATTTCTGCAATTGTATCATTTCCTTAACAAATGGCAGTGTTTTAGTTAATTTCACTCCATTAATTTGGCTGTTATATCTAGCAATTTTAAATAGGTGCTTCCAATGATCTCTTATAATTTTTAATGCTTTAAAATAATTGATTTTACTTGCATCGTAAATATTTCCTGGTTCGGCCAAAATACCATTTATCTCTACTATCATAAAATTGCCTTCATATAGCTCTCTTAAACTGTTGTATTTAATATCTAAACGACCGTAATACCATCCATCTATTTGATGACTTATAGAATCTAAAATAGTTTCTATTTTTTTATTTATTAAGTGATTTCCATCAATAAACTGGGTTCCTTTTGAATGATTTCCAATTGAGGACAACTTCTTTACACTATTTTTCTCTAGAATTAAATTCCAGTCTATAGTAGTATCTTCTTTTAATGTTGAATAGTATATTGAGGCTCTCTTATCTTGATGAACTAATTCTATTAAGCTTGATTTTCCATCTCCTTTAATTGACAAAAACTTTTTTAAAGTAAGGGAAGAAATTGTCCCTTTTTTATGGTAAGGATATCTGTAATAAAAAATACCACATTCATATTCATGTGTCATAAATTGTTGTATGATAAAATCAATAGAGTATTTTTTTAAATGATTTATAAGTGATGATTTTGTTTTAATTTTTTTCACCAATAAACCCCTAAAACCAACATCAGGTTTAATAATGAGAGGAAAAGTAATTCCCTTGTTATTTATTTCTTGTAAGGTGATCTCTATATCCTGATTTTTTCTATGAAGAATTGATTTTGGTACATATTTTCTCGGAATCATTTGTAAGGTATTGAATTTAGATTCTGATCCAATACCTGCGTTTTTTAATCCAGGATTTGTAGCTGTATAAAAAACAAAACTTTTTGTGCGAATAGCATAATAGAGTGCTAAAGGAATATTAGGCATATAAAACATTAACATAGGCCAGTATTCCCAGTGGATTAATTTATAAAATTTATTTTTCATGATTATTTATCTGAAAAAAGTGCATCTAGTAGAGTTTTAAATGTTTTGAAGGCAAAAAATAATGTAAAAATAATTAGTAATGAGGAAAGAATTACTCCTAAAATACTAATGTAAAAAAAGGTCCCCTCTTTGTATAATTTTAATGCTTTAAAAGAGAGAGTAAGTAGCAGTGGAGAAGCTATTAATAGTCCTAATAAAATTAGTAATTTTTGTAATCCATTGGCTGCTAGGTCTTGATTTATTGCCATTATTTATAGTTTTTAATAGCCTTTCTTACACTTCCGTATTCTTGTAATAATTGGCTGGCTTTTGTTTTATTAATATGAAGTTCTTTGCAAAGCATCATAATACCTCTATTTACTAGTTTGTTATTAGATAGCTGCATATCAATCATTTTATTACCCTTTACTTTTCCTAATAGAATCATCGTAGTTGTAGAGATCATGTTCAAAACCATTTTTTGAGCAGTTCCAGCTTTCATTCTTGAGCTTCCAGTAACAAATTCAGGTCCAACAACTGTTTCTATAGGATACAATACAGTAGTACTTAAGGGAGAATTTTTATTACAGGTTATACATCCCGTAATAATCTCATTTTTATTACACATTTCTAGAGCTGAAATTACATATGGAGTAGTGCCTGAAGCAGCTATTCCTACAACAACATCTTTTGTTGAAATTTGTTGGTCTTGAAGATCTTTCCAGCCCTGAGTTTTAGAATCCTCTGCAAATTCAACGGCTTTTCGGATAGCTGTATCCCCACCAGCGATTAAACCATTTACTAATTCATGAGGTACCCCGAATGTTGGTGGGCACTCAGAGGCATCCAAAATTCCAAGTCGACCACTAGTTCCAGCTCCAATATAAAATAAACGACCTCCATTGGTTAGCTTTTTAACAATGATTTTTGAAAGAAGTTCAATTTGAGGAATTGCTTTTTCTACTGAAAAAGCCACCGTTTTATCTTCATTATTTATATAAGTTAAGAGTTCTGAGGTAGACATCTTTTCGAGATGATTATAGTTAGAATCTAGCTCTGTAGTTTTTGTGTAGCCCATTATTTATAAAACATTACTTTATATCCATAAATATAAATATAAATTAAGCTGAAATTAATTAAATCTAAAAAAAAAAGAGTGCATTTATGCACTCTTAAATTTAAGAAAGGAAAAAGTATTTACATATTCCCTAAAATCTTTGTTAACGTATTACTTGGTTGCATTGCTTTATCTGCTAAAATACTGTTTGGAAGATAATAACCACCAATATTTATTGATTCCCCTTGGATAGAGTTTAGTTCATTAATGATTTTTTGCTCATTTTTACTTAATTCCTCTGAAATTTTAGAAAATTCATTTTTTAATTCATCATCTTTATCTTGAGAAGCCAATGCTTTAGCCCAGAATAACGCTAAATAAAAGTGACTTCCTCTATTGTCTAGTTCACCAACTTTTCTTGAAGGAGATTTTTTATGATCTAAAAACATATCTGTAGCATCATCTAGTGTTTCAGATAATACAATTGCTTTTGAGTTATTGTTTGTAGTTCCATAATGTTCTAATGATACTGCTAATGCTAAAAACTCACCTAAAGAATCCCAACGTAAATGATTTTCTTTAGAAAATTGTTGCACGTGTTTTGGAGCTGAACCTCCGGCACCAGTTTCGAACAATCCTCCTCCGTTCATTAAAGGAACAATAGAAAGCATTTTAGCAGATGTTCCCAATTCTAAAATAGGGAAGAGGTCTGTTAAATAATCACGAAGAACATTACCTGTAACAGAGATTGTATCTTTTCCTTCTTTGATTCTTTCTAAACTGAATAAGGTTGCATCTTCTGGTGATAAGATTCTAATATCCAATCCTTCTGTATTGTGATCTTGTAAATAGGTATTTACTTTTTTAATCAATTCAGAATCGTGAGATCTTTTCTCTCCTAACCAAAAAACAGCTGGTATTTCTGTAGCTCTCGCACGATTAACTGCTAGTTTTACCCAATCTTGAATTGGAGCATCTTTTACCTGACACATTCTCCAGATATCTCCAGCTTCCACATTATGCTCTAGTAATACTGTGTTCTTAGAATCTATTACTTGAATGATTCCATCTGCATGAACTTCGAATGTTTTGTTGTGAGATCCGTATTCTTCAGCCTTTTTGGCCATTAAGCCAACATTAGGAACAGTTCCCATTGTTCTCGGATCAAAAGCACCATATTTTTTACAAAAATCTATGGTCGTTTGATAAACTCCAGCATAAGAACTATCTGGGATCACCGCTTTTGTGTCTTGTAGTATTCCTTCCTTATTCCACATTTGTCCAGAAGTACGAATCATTGCTGGCATAGAAGCATCTATAATCACATCTGAAGGAACGTGTAGATTGGTGATTCCTCTATCAGAATCTACCATTGCTAGGTCTGGGTTATTTTCAAAAGCTGTTTCTATATCAGAAAGTATTTCTTCTTTTTTATAGGGTGGTAACTGGTTGATATTGCTTAATAAGTTTCCAAATCCATTATTCACATCTACACCTACAGAATCTAGAGCTTTACCATGTTTGTCAAATAAATCTTTAAAGAAAGTGCGAACGGCGTGACCAAAGATGATTGGGTCCGAAACCTTCATCATTGTGGCTTTCATGTGTAATGAAAATAGAAGGTCATTTTGTTTTGCGTCTTCGATTTGCTCTTCTAAAAAGCTTAGTAGAGTATTTTTACTTATAAATGTAGCATCTATGATTTCTTTGTCTTCTAATGCGATATTGTCTTTAAGTATAGAAACTTGTCCATCAGCATCAGTATGAACAATTCGAACATATGTTGCACCTTCAATTGTTGTTGATTTTTCATTGTGAGCAAAATCTCCATCAGACATAGTTGCAACATGAGATTGAGATTTTGAAGACCAAGCTCCCATAGAATGTGGATTCTTTTTAGCATAATTTTTAACTGCCTTTGGTGCTCTTCTGTCTGAGTTTCCTTCTCTTAATACTGGATTAACAGCTGAACCTTTTACTTTATTATAACGTTCCAAAATAACTTTTTGATCTGTGGTTTCAACTGTCTCCGGATAATCAGGAAGTTTATACCCTAAAGATTGTAATTCTTTGATCGCAGCAATTAATTGAGGAACTGAAGCGCTAATATTAGGTAATTTAATGATGTTTGCTTCAGGTTTTTTTGCTAATTCTCCTAGTTGTGTTAGAGCATCTTCAATTCGTTGATTTTCAGGTAAAACATCAGAGAAGTTAGCTAATATTCTAGCGGCTAAAGAGATATCTTTAGTTTCAAAGTTTATATGAGAACTGCTTGTAAATGCTTTTACAATTGGCAATAAAGAACGTGTAGCTAAAGCCGGAGCTTCGTCAGTAATTGTGTAAACTATTTTAGACTTCTTGGTCATTATATTTTTTTTATATATCTGCTAGAGATTTGATTTAAAAGGGTTTTTTTGCGTAAAAACAGCGCAAATTTAAGAATTATAGTGAAAATTAACGAAGTTAGCTTGGTTTAATTTTGAGATATTTTTTCTTATAATCAAATTTAAAAAATGATTAAAAAATAAAAGCCATATCCTTCAATTTCTTGAGTGATATGGCTTCTTTAGAGACTAACTGTAAACAATGACTTGTATTTCTACACAATCAAATAGAGATATGACTCTATGCTTCTTTTAAACAAAGAAACTGTCTCTTTGTTAGACTCAGATTGGAACTCCGTCTTACTTTGGCCTGAGCCTCGGTTCAACTTGGTGGAGTTTCCATCCAGATACTTTTCAATTTGTATTACTAATAGTAAAATTTTTTAGTTATGTTTTGTTGCTTTCGCAACTCCACAGTCTCTAATTGTCTTTGGCGGAGCCTGAGCTCTGTTTGGACATTTGAAAGGTGGTCTAGAAAATAAAGAACGTTACTTTATCAAATTACTCGGCCTGTCGTCTTTTTCTTTCGAAATTTATTACATTGCTTTGTAACTACATCCAAATATAATGCATAAAACGACTTATGCAAATTTTTTAAGTAATTAGAAATCAACAATGTACTAACACAAGTTGTCAACATTTGTTAATTAAAAAAGGGCTTCATGAAAATGAAGCCCTTTTTTAATTATAGTTTGAAAAAGCGAACTATCTTCTTTTTTCTTGAATTCTCGCTTTTTTACCTGTAAGGTTTCTGAAGTAATAAATACGAGCTCTTCTAACTTTACCTCGCTTATTAACCTCTATTTTTTGTATGGATGGAAGGTTGATTGGAAATATTCTTTCAACTCCAACAGTACCAGACATTTTTCTGATAGTAAATGTTTCTGAAGATCCTGTTCCTCTTTTTTGAATAACTACTCCTTTGAAGAACTGAGTACGAACTTTATCTCCCTCTCTAATTTCATAAAATACTGTAATAGTATCACCAGCAGAGAATTCTGGATTTTCATTTCTTGTTACAAATTCGTCTTGTACAAATTTTACTAAAGATTCCATTTTATTGTTTTAAAATTTTCTAAACTAACATTCACGATTTTCGTCAGAGGTTATTTTTAGCGAGTGCAAATCTAATGATTTATTTTAGGATATAAAATCTATTCAAGTTATTTTTTTGGTAGATAGTTTCTGCAGTAAAACACCCAAAACTTTCGTTCTTTTAATGATCCTTCATTAATAATGATTGGATCTAATTCTTCATATGATTTGAAAAAAGGTTGAATTTTTTCAGGGAGCTTACCTAGTTTATTTTTGTTTTTGTTTTTTTTATCTGAGTCTATATAAAAAGCATTTTTACCATTGTAATCATGCATGTTGTCACCTAGGTAATCAAAATGAAGCGCAGGTTGATCTATTACATTTTGAGCAAAAATAGTTTTTGAAGTGAAAAATCGAAGTTGTGCAGAGGTCTTATACCCATCCATAGAAAAGATAAATGCTTGTGTATCATTTTTCGAGATTTCTTCAACTTTTTCGCCTAATTCTTTCCATCCTACCCATGTGTCATCGCTCTTTATAGGAACAAAATAAAAAACAACTTGGCTTGCTATAATGACATGAAATATGATAGAGATAAGTAATTGAGCCTTTAGTAGTTTTTTAGATATGTACATCCCGGCTATAATAGTTCCGGTTACGTATGATGGCATCATCCAGTTTAACTTTACCCAGTATACAGGGCTGATTAAAAAGAAACCGATAAAAGTTGGTGCAAAAAATGCTAATAAAAAAAGAGTTTTTTCGGAAGGTAATGAGAATTTTATAAGTGCTTTTTTTATGTGTTTGAATGAGAAAACCATAAATACACTAAATAAGATTGGAAGTAATAAAATTAATTGATGTCCAATTGCTCCCAAAAATAAGGTAGGTTTTATTTCAAACTTGCTTATCGAACTTGTTCTTTCAGAGGATTGAAAAGCAAAAGAAGCAAAGTCATTTTGATAATTCCACCACCAGACAGGAAAGGTTACTGCTATCGATATCATAAGACTTAACCATAACCACGGAGAAATCAATAGTTTTCTGTACTTGGTAGAGAAAATAATAAATCCCAAGATACCAATTTGTAAAAGTAGAGCAGTGTATTTACTATCGAAGGCTAACCCCATAGTTATACCTGCTAAAATCCAATAGATTTTTGTTTGTTCAAAAATTGCTTTGTAAATAAATAAGATACTCAATGTCCAAAACAGCAATAGAGGAACATCTGGTGTAGAATTAAAAGAGATAACAGAAATAAAAAGCGTTGATACAAATAAAATCACACTTTTAGATTGGCGATGTTTAGACAAAAAAAGTGAAGACAATCTATAAAAACAAATAATAGTGAAGCTACTTATAGTAAAGTCAGCTAATTTGACTACAAATATTGATTGACCAAATACATCTGTAAAAATTCTTAAGATATATCCAATCATTCCGGGATGATCAAAATAAGAAAGTGAAAGATTTTGACCATATAAATAATAATAGGCGTCTTGGGGCATTAGTCCCATAAATGGCAATAAAAAAAAGCGAAATAGTTGAAATCCTAAAACCCAGGAGATGGCAGTATTATTTTTTAAAAATGAAGTAATTTTTTTCAAATTATTAAATCTTTCTTTGGGTTTACTGGTTTTCGTCTAGTAAATCTGGTCTAATTTGTTGTGTTCGTTCGTATGCCTTTTCAGATCTCCATTCATCTATTTTAGGAAAATTACCAGACAACAAAATTTCAGGCACTTTCATCCCTTCATAATTTGAGGGTCTTGTATACACAGGAGGTGATAATAAATTATCTTGAAAAGAATCAGTTAACGCAGAGGTTTCATCTCCAATAACCCCCGGAATCAAGCGCACTATGCTGTCTATTAAAACTGCTGCAGCTAATTCTCCACCGGTTAAAACATAATCACCAATTGAGATCTCTTTAGAAATGTATTTATCACGAACTCTTTGATCTACACCTTTGTAATGACCAGTTAGAATGATAATATTTTTTTGAAGAGATAATGTGTTTGCCGTAGATTGGTTTAATGTTTTTGCATCTGGAGTCATATAAATTATTTCATCATAAACTCGTTGGGCTTTTAATGCATCGATACATTTAGAAATTGGCTCAATCATTAATACCATTCCTGCACCACCTCCAAATTGAGTATCATCAATTTGTTTGTAGTTTCCTAGACCGAAGGTTCTTAAATCATGAATCACAATTTCTGCCAGACCTTTTTCTTTTGCTCTCTTTACAATAGAATGATTAAAAGGGCTTTCTAATAAATCGGGTGCTGCTGAAATAATATCTATACGCATAGGTGCAAATGTACAAGAAATGTTGGTTTTAAAAG